>ERZ795051.535-NODE-535-length-57041-cov-5.529692_pt1 | contig 57041 bp, 47 predicted proteins | sample MGYA00375135_ERZ795051 | MGnify/ENA primary metagenome ERZ795051 (study PRJEB30180, sample SAMN05720222) | activated sludge metagenome | isolation source: Anaerobic digester | place: Japan | collected 2015-05-26 ... | reverse complement strand
CCTTGTCTCCTTTGAGGAGGTGTTGACGGAGGGCAGCCACTTTGCAAGCAGGGATGCAGGGCGGTTTGCGTTCATTGCTGCCATATCAGTGTTGAGTTGTTCTCTTATCACTGTTATCGCTGCATTTTCAAGGGAAGTTCCTATCAGCACGCAGAGGTCGTCGAAACGGCCGTATTCTGCGAACATAGGGATGTTCTTCTCCACAGCACGAGGTGCTGTCTTTACAAGCGCAGATACTGCACAGCGGAAGAAACGTCTCTCACCCAGTCCGCCTCTTGCATCACGGGCGAAGAAGATTATCTTCATTGTCTTGTCGGGATCCTCAGCGTAGGCTCTTGTTACAGCGGTCTCTATTTCCTGGGCTGTGGAATTTCTCATAGCGCCGGCCTTGAAGAACATATCAAGGCAGAAGGAGCCTGATGAACGGAAAGCAGTACCGCCGTTCTCGGTGTATGTATAGTTTGATTCGTTCTTTAAAAAGTTAAGCATAGTTATACCTCTCTTTCAAGTCAGCCGCCTGACGGGCGGAGCGCATACACAATGACGCTCGCAAGCTCGCTTGCTATGCCAAAACATTATCATCTGTTTTCGCATACGGCACAGTATGTTTATTGTGACTTTCAAGTCAGCATTTACGTTACATTTCTGTACGGCAGGATTCGAACCTGCAAATAACCGATCCGCTTTTGCTGTTGCTGACTTATTTTTTCACGGCTCATTTTTTCACAGTGCTTGCCCCGTCGGGCAGCCTCCTGCGCCCCTGAGATCATGCTGTCAGAGCCGTAGGTTACAGATACAAGACGCATATGCTTCATGTCCATATGAATTCCTTAAAGCTGCTGTATGCGTCTTAACAAGGCACTTCGTTATCGTGACAGGATAATGATGATTGCTGTATGTGCCTTAAAGCTCGTCGCCTTGGGAGTTGAACCCGTTCCTTAAAGAACTGCCTCAATTGCTGTAAGTGACGAAATATCAGCCCTTTATCACTCCTACTGTGAACAGTCTCTTTACAGGCTCAGTCAGGTCAGTCTGATTGGCCATAACATCGTCTATATCCTTGTAGGCAAATCTTGATTCCTCAGCTACATCAGATTTATTGTTCTTCGCAAGAACTACGTTCTGCTCCTTAAGGTCTAACATTACGGATTCAACTGAAAACTTATCCAGTGCCGCAGTACGGGAATATGCTCTGCCTGCACCGTGGGAGGAGGACATGAAGCTGTCAGGACAGCCCTTTCCACGGACAATATAGCTGTATGAGCCCATTGCTCCCGGGATTATTCCCATATCTCCTTCACGGGCACGGATAGCACCCTTTCTGTGTACCAATACGTTTTCTCCGAAGTGGTTTTCAAGTGCTGCGTAGTTGTGGTGGCAGTTTATCTCGCCGGAGAACTTCGGGACTATGCCCGTATGTTTTGCAACGTGCTTAGAGAAGATCTCCTTGACCTTATGAAGCATTATTGCCCGGTTTTCGTATGCGAAATCCATACAGAGCTGCATCCATGCAAGATATCTCTTTCCCTCATCGGTATCAACAGGCAGGAATGGCAGATTCCACTCTGCCGGCACCTGTGAGAACCATTTGTCATTCAGCTCGTGTGCTATCTTATTGAAGTACTGGCCGACAATATTTCCGAAGTGACGGCTGCCGGAATGGAGCATTATGCCGCACATTCCCTCATCGTCCTGCTGGAGCTCGATGAAGTGGTTGCCGCCGCCGAGAGTACCGGCCTGGAAGTATCCCTCCTCTATCTGAGGGATGAGCTCCTTGTCGGCCTCGTATCTGCTCATTTCGGCCTTGGCACGGTCAAGTACTTCCGAGGGCTGGATCGTTTTGTAATGCGAGAATCCTGTAGGGATATTTCTCAGGATATCACCGCAGATGGTCTTTACGAGATCACCGCTTCCGGTCATTGTCTCACGGAGGAGGGATACCGGGATATCGGTCTGGACGTATGCCATGCCGCAGCCTATATCAACTCCCACTGCATTGGGTATGACCACATCCCTGCAGGCAATTACGCCGCCGATGGGCATTCCCTTTCCTGCATGAGTGTCGGGCATAAGTGCTATCCACTTATGTGCAAACGGGAGCTTTGCAAGGTGCTCCGCCTGTTCGATACATTTCTCACCGACAGCCTCGATATCTGTCTGCCATATCTTTATGGGGAGCATATTTTCATTCTTTTTGTAATGTACGAACATTTTCTTCACTTCTTTCCTTTAGCTTGATTTTAGTATATCACATGGAACGGAAATAATCATATAATTTTTTCTGCACACACTCAAAACTGTCTTGAAAACAGAAGCTTTTTCTGATAATATATAAATGAAGGAAGGAGTTGGAAATAATGGCAGGATTTTCTGAGCTTATCAAGAATTTCGACAAGACAAGAGATTATGTCCGTGACTTTTTTATTTACGGCTGCAAGGTCAGAAGTGATTTTGACAGGAAAAGTATACGCACTTACGGCGATGAAAAGCGGCGTGTTGAAAGCTGGATGGGAGACTATATGCGCTATGAAGATTCCGTTCACGGCAGGAGTGTCTCCATATCCGTGGACAGCGGACACATCCCTGAAAATCCTCTGTACAATGCCTATTATTCCAGAAGTTTCACGGACAATGATATCCGCCTGCATTTCCTCATCATTGATATCCTGAATGACGGTGAGAGCCGCACTCTTAAAGAGATCGTTGACATACTGAACACGGATTACGCTCAGCTTTTCGATGAGCAGACCGTCCGCAACAAGCTTAGAGAGTATGTTGAAGAGGGGATAATAATTGCGGAGAAGTCAGGCAAGACGCTTTATTATTCGCTTTCATCTGACAGAGCCGATGATTACATACGCAGTTTCAAAGGGCTGGATGATGCACTGAGATTCTTCTCAGAAACACAGCATTTCGGTATCGTCGGAAACAGCATACTGAAAATGCTGGGACTGAAAAATGACCTTTTTTTCATAAAGCATAACTACATAATGCATACTCTTGAGGATATACTCATACCAGAAGTGCTGACTGCTATGGATGATAAGCGCTATGTTTCATTCATGACTTTTTCAGCAAGGAAACAGAAGGACGGATATGCTCTCGGCACTGAAAACCAAGTCGTGCCAATGAAAATATTGGTTTCTGTTCAGACCGGAAGGCGCTATCTTGCGGCGTATATCCCGGCACTGAAGAGATTTTCGGCCTTCCGCTTCGATTACATGAGGACATTGAAAAAAGGGGATATCTGCGATGATTATGATAACCTGAAAAATAAATTTGACAGGAATATGTCCCGCTGCTTCGGCGTTTCATTCGGTATGCGCCGTGAGACAGGTACAGTTACACCCATGAAGATCACATTCTTCATCGATGAGGATAAGGAGCATTATGTGCTTGAACGCCTTGAACGTGAGAAGCGCTGCTGTACGCTTGAAAAGACCGGCGATCATCTTTATACCCTGACCGCAGATGTGTTCGATCCGAATGAGCTGATGCACTGGGCAAAAACATTTATCGGACGGATAGTCCGTATCGAAGGCGGCACAGATACCGTCAGACAACGCTTTTACAATGATATATCAAGAATGAACAGAATGTACGGCGGTGATGAAGATGAACATATTCAGTGAGATATACGGTACATATTTCCGCATTGCAGCAAGGCTTCTTGAAAACGAGGTCACTGACGAGAAAACAGTGCGTGAAACTGTGCAGAGTGAGGGCTTCCGGGATTCAGTGCTTTTTCTGCCGCAGAAGCTTATCCCCGGCAGCGAGGACTGGGGACTTTTCAGCCGTACTGCTGACGGGAACCTCAGACGCATAACAAAAAATGCACCGGTGAAGGTGCTTACGGGATTGCAGAAAAGGTGGCTGAAAGCGAAGCTGTCCGATCAGAGGATAAGACTGTTCATGGATGAGGACACGTTGTCTGCCTTGGAGGAAAGACTGGCCGGTGTAAGTCCTCTTTACAGGCAGGGACAGTTCGGCTTCACTGACCGTTTTTCCGACAGCGATGACTTTCTCAGCAAGGACTATATAAATAATTTCCGCAAAGTCCTTGATGCTGTTAAGCACAGAAAGATAATGTATATCGATTATGTTTCTGGCCATGGCAAAAGGATAAGCGGCAGGTTCGTGCTGCTGAAAATGGAATATTCACCCAAGAACGACAAATTCCGGGCATACTGCTATCTTCTTCGCAGCGGCAGGATCCGCAGCAGCGGTATCATAAATATCGGCCGTATAACGAGCATCACTGATACCGGCAGTGTGTTCCGGACACCGGTATCTCTGGAGGATTATTTTTCAAGCCGTAAATGCAGTGCTCCGGCGATCATAAGAGTTACAGGAGAGCGGAATGGCATCGAAAGATTCATGCTGGAGTTTGCTTCATATGAAAAGCATACCGTCCGTGATCTTGAAACGGGACAGTATACTGTTGAGCTCTGGTACGATGAGCAGGACGAAACAGAGCTGCTCATAAGACTGCTGAGTTTCGGCCCTATCATTGAGGTGCTCGCACCCAAGCACCTCAGAGCTAAGGCAGCTTCACGGATTCGGCGTCAGGCTGAACTTTTGACGAAATACGGCACAGAAAATGATCCTTGTAATGAAAAGACGGAAGAAAAAGAACACTTTTGAATTATAGCAATAAAAGACTTGTATTATCCGGAATTCTGTGATATAATGATACGGAGGCTATCTGTATACTTGCTTAAAAGTTATTCCGTGCTGACATTCTGATCTTCAGCAGCGGAGGCAGATGCTTCTGAGAGGGTATAAGCTGTCATATATGGCAGACTAAAAACATCATAATAACAGGGAGGGTCTTATTATGAGCAAAAAAAGAACAATGATGAAATTTGCGGCTTTATTATCTGCGGTCGCTCTGACAGCAGGTATTCCCACAGCTATGCAGAAAAGCGTATTGTCAGCCGCTCCGATCACAGCTTATGCTGAAGAGCAGGGAACTCAGGGTAAATCCGGTCCGCTCACCTACATGAAGTATTCAGATCATGTTGAGATCACAACAAGCGATATGTCTGCAACATCAGTTGAGATCCCGTCGTCTATCGACGGAGTGCCGGTAACAGTTATTGGAATCTATGCGTTCAATGGTTCTTCCATTCAGAGCGTAAAGATCCCGGATACTGTTACAGAGATAGGACACTGGGCATTCTGTATGTGTGATAATCTGACTTCTGTTACTATACCGGACAGTGTACAGAAAATAGGTATACGTGCATTTGAACATTGCCCCAAGCTGACAACTGTTAATTTCCCGGATCATCTTATTGAAATGTCATCACTGGTATTTGATGATACTCCGTGGATAGAGGAACAGCGCAAGAAGGATCCGCTGGTCGTAGTCAACGGAGCTTTGATCGATGCTCAGGCAGCTAAGGGCGATATTGTCATCCCGTCAGGTATAAAGTATGTATCACCAAGTGCCTTCGCAAGAAATAAGGATGTTACATCTGTTGTATTCCCTTCAAGTGTGGACAAGCTCTGTGACAATGTGTTCTTCTATTGTGATAATCTTAAATCAGTAGAGCTCAATGGTGTAACTCTTATCGACAGTATGTCTTTTGCATACTGTAACAAGCTTACTGATCTGAAGATCTCCGGTAAGCTGACAAGCATTGACAGCAGGGCATTTTCTGATGTCACCAGCACTGCTACAATAACCTTCTACGGCAGCCAGTCTGCGTGGAACAGTGTTCAGAAGCCTGACAATGATCCGTTCCTTTCAAGAGCAAATATGATATTCGATGAGAGCCACGTTGATCCGGAGATAATTCCCGGTGATGTGAACGCAGACGGCAAATTCAATATCGCTGATGTTGTTGATTTCCAGAAGTGGCTGCTTTCCGTTCAGGGTGCCGAGCTGAAGAACGGTATGGCAGGTGATCTCTGCGAGGACAACAAGCTTGATGCATTTGATCTGACTCTTATGAGACAAGCACTGATATACGATAAAAACTAATGATGCTTTATTGAGCTCAGGAAGATAAATATGATAAAAACAGCCATAAGGAAATGTTCCCTTATGGCTGTTTGCTTTTTATCAGAGAAATGCGTATTTCAGTATGAAAAGAATTGTCAGAACATACATCAGCGGATGCAGCTTTTTCCTGTTTCCACAGGCTAAGTTTATAACAGTGTATGAAATGACACCGAGTGCAATGCCTTCGGAGATGCTGTAGAACAGCGGCATTGCCATTATGCAGAGATATGCCGGTATGGCCTCTGTATAGTTCTTTTCGCTGAATCTGATGTCAGTAACAGAGCTGAACATCAGGAAGCCTACTATTATAAGGGCAGGCGCTGTGGCAAAATAGGGGATAGCTATAAATATAGGTGCAAGGAACATGGAGATAAGGAAGAGAACAGCTGTTGTGATAGCAGTAAGTCCGGTCCTTCCTCCGGCAGCTACACCTGAGGCGGATTCAACAAAGGTCGTCGTTGTGGATGTTCCGAGGACAGCTCCGGCAGAGGTAGCGACAGCGTCAGCCATAAGTGCGGGCTTGATCTTCGGGAGCCTGCCGTTTTTGTCAAGCATTCCTGCCTTTGAGCTTACACCTATGAGAGTTCCGAGCGTATCAAAGAAATCAACGAAGAGGAACGAGAATATAACAACTATGAAATTGAATATGCCCACATTGTCAAGGTCAGCATCAAAGCACTGACCAAAGGTTTTGCCAAGCTTTGAGAAATCCGTCATCTCAAACTTCGGGAAAAGTGTTAGGAAAGTCTCGTCGTCAGGCTTGTATAGTCCGGTGCCCTCACATATCATTCCCAGTCCCCATGTGATGAATATGCCTATGAGTATGGAGCCTTTTACCTTGCGTATATAAAGCACGGCAGTGATAAGAACTCCGATCAGTGCAAGCAGAGCACATATTCCTTCGGTATGAAAATCCTCTGTGAAGTCTATAAGTGAGACAAGGGTAGCCGAGGATTTTGCAAGTCCGGAATTCTGGAGCCCTATGAAGCATATGAAAAGGCCTATACCTACTGACACAGCCTTCTTCAGTGACAATGGTATGCAGTTGAATACTGCCTCCCGGACATTCGTAACAGAAAGGACTATGAAGATAATGCCTTCGATGAATACTGCAAGGAGCGCCGTTTGCCATGAATACCCCTTGTCAAGTACAACGGTATACGCAAGGAATGCGTTAAGTCCCATTCCGGCTGAAAGAGCAAACGGAAGATTTGCCATGAAGGCCATGCAGGCTGTACCGATGAAGGAGGCGATACAGGTGGCAAGCAGGACGGCTGTCCCGTCCATTCCGGCAGCGGAGAGGATGCTTGGATTTACGGCAAGGATATATGCCATTGTGAGAAAGGTCGTTATACCGGCAGCGATCTCAGTTTTTGCATCGGTATGATTCTGCCTGAGCTTGAAAAGCTTTTCAAGCATCTTCACCGCCTCCTTCAGCATATTCTGCTATGTAAGGAAGATTTCGGAAATATTCACCGTAGTCGAGACCGTAGCCGATAACGAAATGATCCGGTATCGTAAAGAGGGAATAATCTGCTTCAAGCTCCACAACACGGCGTGAAGGCTTGTCCAGCAGAGTGAATACCCTCAGTGAAAGGGGAGCTCTTGCCTTTATGAGCTTTATTATCTCGCTCAGTGTCCTTCCGGTATCTATTATGTCTTCAACAATGATAACATGGTATTTACTGACGTCATGTTTGAGATCCATAGTTATGGCAACGCTTCCGGAGGACTTTGTATCGGCATAATAGCTCTTCGCCTCCATGAAGTCTATCTCACAGGGAACGTCTATTGCTCTGCACAGGTCTGAAAGGAAGACGAATGCGCCCTTCAGTACGCTCACAAGGAGCAGGGGGCGGCCGTCATAGGAGTCGGAGATGATCTTTCCGGCTTTTTTTATGGCTTCATGGATCTCTTCCTCAGATATAAGGATGCGACTGATGCTGTTTCTGTAGGTCTGCGGGTCTGCAAAATTCATATTACCACTCCTTTTATAATTGTCTGTATCACCTTAGGTACAGGTGATATAGTAAATTATAACACTAAGCCGGAAGTTTTTCAAGTAGTTTGCCTTAACTCCCAGGTTGAAATAAAGGCGGCGATGTGCTATAATGTCATTGGCGTCAGTTCGGTTTCTGACGCTTATCAGATTTGACCGGAGGAGATCAGTTGAGATTAAAAGGAATGACAAAGGGCGCTGCCCTTAAAGATATATTTACAGGTATAATAATCGCTCTCGTATCCATCCCCATATCTATGGGATATGCTCAGGTCGCAGGACTTCCTGCGGCTTATGGCCTTTACGGCTCCATATTCCCCATACTCATATTCGGGCTTCTGTCCACATCTCCGCAGTTCATATTCGGAGTAGATGCAGCTCCGGCAGCACTGGTCGGGGCGTTCCTTGTTTCTGCCGGCATAGAAGCTGGTTCAGAGGATGCAGTAAGGATAGTGCCGATGGTGACTTTTTTTGTAGGGCTTTGGCTGATGCTGCTGAGGGTGCTGCGTGCTGGGAGAGTGGTCACGTATATATCTACCCCTGTTATGGGCGGTTTCATCAGCGGTATATCTGCGACTATCATTTTCATGCAGATACCTAAGATGCTTGGCGGCACCAGCGGCAGCGGGGAGATAGTTGAGCTGCTGGCACATATTTACGTGACCTGCACAGACAGCTTCAATCTCATGTCGCTGATACTGGGCGGCAGTTCACTGTTTATACTGTTGCTGTCAAAGAAGCTGTTTCCGAAGCTGCCGATGTCGGTATTCGTTATGGCTGCCGGTGCAGCTATAGGCTTCAGCGGATTTGCGGACAGGTATGATGTGGCGAAGCTGTCTGCCATAAGCCGTGGACTTCCGGCATGGAAGCTGCCGGAGATGGACTTCACACACATGAATGAGGTGCTGACGACAAGTCTTACTGTTGCAGTTGTCATAATGGCGGAGACTCTCCTCGCCTCCAATAATATGGCCAACAAGAACGGCTACAGGATAAATAATGACCGTGAGATAACGGTATATTCGCTGGGGAATATGGCAGCGTGTCTGGTGGGCTGCTGTCCGGTGAACGGTTCTGTTTCAAGGAGCTCCATGGGTGAGCAGTACGGCGGCAGGTCGCAGCTCATGTCCGTTGCAGCGTCAGTTTCGATGATAATGATACTGCTCTTCGGCACAGGCTTTATACAGTATCTGCCGGTGCCGGTGCTTACAGCCATTGTCATATCTGCTCTGCTTGGAGCAGTGGAGTTTGAGCTTATGGGAAGGCTCTTCCGTCAGGACAGAAGAGAGCTTTTTATATTCTTTGCAGCCTTTTTCGGTGTTCTGGTGTTCGGTACAGTATACGGTGTAATGATAGGTGTAGTGCTTTCGTTCATCTCAGTGATAATCAATACCGCCAATCCGAAGCGCTCCTTCCTCGGGGTTATTCCCGGACATGAGGGCTTCCACAGCCTTGAAAGGAATACCTATGCAATTCCGCTGAAAAATGCAGTGGTTTACCGCTTTTCAGGAAATCTGTACTTTGCCAATATCGGTATATTCGCAGACGATATCGAATCAGCGCTGACAGATGATACCAGGTGCGTGGTCGTAGATTCGGGAGCGATATGCAATATCGATATAACCTCCGCAGACAAGATAGCATCTCTGAGAAAGATGCTTGCCGGAAGAGGAATTTCGCTGTACTTTGCTTCGCATATCGGACAGTTGAATGACAGGTTCAGACAGCTTGGACTCGCTGATCTTGTGGAAAAGGGCTGCTGCCGGAGAACTATACCGGCTGCACTTCTTGCCGCCGGCATCGATCAGCCGTATGTGCTGACTGAGAATGACATCCCGGAGGACAGACTGTTCACTGCCGGCGATATCAACAGACTTGAATTTGAATGGGCTTTCGGTACACTGGCAGACGATGAATATGAAAGGTATGCGGAAAAGCTTCTGGCGGAGCTCAGCCCCGACAGTGATCCGGAGACTCAGCTCAGTGAGGTCATAGGTGCAGAGCCATGGGACGGTATAAGCGAGCCGGATCAGGAGGAGCTGCTGGAGCATATACAGGTGCATTTGCGTGAACTTGCGGAGAAACTGGGCATAGCTCCTGCAAGGATAGAGGAGGCTATAGAACGCCGCAAGCTATTCCTCGCCGAAAGGATCGCAAGGAGGAATCCGGAGGCTCTGGAGGCTATAAGGGAGCATGATGCACATTTTGAAGAGAGACTGCGTGAGCACGATCCAAAGGTGTACGAAATGCTGCTGAGACATAGAAGAGAGGCACTGAAAAGGCTGAGGGAATCTGCACCGGAATATATTCCTATAATTGAGAGCTTTTACGGAAAATCAGATCATGAATAATTTAAGAACGGACATTTTTACACGTTTCAGTCTGTTGAAAAAGTCAAATTATAATTGTAAGGATAGTTTGTAGTGAGCGATGCCTGCATCGCTCCACTCGTTTTTATTGACACGCTGGAACGGACATTTATGTCCGTTTTTTTATTGCAAAACAGATCGGATAGTGCTATAATAAAAATAACAACCATAAGTTGTAATTACAATCACGAGTTCAACTCTGCAAAGAATACTTTGCTTGAATTCAACCGGAGACTATGATATCATATAAGCATGAAGAACGGTTTGAAAAAACAGGCGAAGGATATCCATTGCAGCAGTAAGCTCGGAGAGGGAGCTCTTGCTATGGATAATAAATTCAGTGAAAATCTTATAAAATTCCGTAAGAAGGCAGGTCTTACCCAGAGCCGCCTTGCCGCACTGCTGATGGTTACTCCGCAGGCAGTGTCAAAATGGGAGAAGGGCAGCTATCCTGACGGAGAGCTGCTTCCGAAGCTGTCAAAGGTGCTGGACGTATCGCTGGATACGCTTTTCGGACTAAAGGATGATGACGGCGCTGTAAATGTGAACCGTGCAGCCGCTGAGAAGCTTCAGAAGCTTCCGCCGGAGGATAAAGGTTCTTTCGTTATGGAGCAGCTTTACCATATGCTCTGTGCGTACAACAGCAGTGCTGCTCCGGAAAATATCAGATTCCCGGAACAGCTTCAGAGAGAGACCTTCTCTCAGCTCCGCACGGATAACGAACTTGCAGTGGCAAGGCTGAATCAGGATATGCAGTACTTCTGTTTCATGCGTATACCTGAAAACGGCATTAACAGCTATTTCTCAGTGAGTCAGAGGATGATTGAACTATTCGGATTCCTTGCCGATGAGAATGCGCTCAGGATAATCTGCCTTGCAGAGACACTTGAGAGAAATATCTTTATCACAAAGGAGCATATCGCAAAAGCACTGGATATGCCGCTGGAGATAGTTTCAGACATTGTGGACAGATTTGACCGCTTTGGTATAATGTGGAAGATAACTGCCAATACCGGCGACATGACCTTCCCCATGTACGGGTATGTACATAATGTACCGCTGCTTGGAATATTCACTCTTGCCGAATCGCTTGTTCATTTCCTCTCATACAGAGAACCGGATATAGACATATGGTCAAAAGCTCCTTTCAGAGAGGAGCATAAGGAATAAACATAATTCAGGAGGATTAAAATGTTTAAGAGAAGCTTTTCAGGTCTGCTTGCAGGCGTATGTGTGCTGGCAAATGCGGCAGTTATACCGGTAGGCACGGTGTCTGCTGAGGGAACAGCATATTCAATGAAGGTCAACGTCAAGCTTGACGGCACCAAAAAGGAGATAAGCCCTTATATCTACGGTGTTAATGCTTTTGATGCAGGCAATGTCAAGAACGTGACTGTCAATAATATCAGACAGGGCGGTAACCGCTACACTGGCTATAACTGGGAGACAAACTGGTCAAATGCCGGCGAGGACTGGCACCACAGCTCCGATACCAATATCGGTGATATAACTGACGGAGCAGGCGCTGCTGTAAGAAAGCTCTCCGGCTTCGGCGAAAAGTACAATATCCCCTATAAGCTGGCAACTCTTCAGATGGCAGGCTATGTTTCCGCCGATAAGAACGGTACTGTCACAGAAGCTGAAAAGGCTCCTTCAAAGCGCTGGAACAAGGTGGAATTCAAGAAGGACGGAGAGCTCTCCCTTGAGCCTGATCTTACAGACGGCGTAGTTTACATGGATGAGTATGTGAACTATATCGTAAAGACTCTCGGCGATTCCACAACAGATAAGGGCATACAGGGCTACAGCCTCGATAATGAGCCTGTTCTCTGGAACGATACACATCCGCTCATGCATCCCGATGAGGTCAGCAACAGCGAGCTTATCTCAAAGTCTATCGAACTGGCTAAGGTGGTCAAGGACATCGATCCCAAGGCTGAGATCTTCGGACCTGCTTTCTGGGGCATCCTGCCCTGTGCTCAGGCTGGTGAGGGCGAGAAGTATCAGGATCCTGACTGGCAGAAGGTGAAGAACGATTATACCAGCTATCTTGGCTACTACCTCGATCAGATGGCTAAGGCTGAGAAGGAAAACGGCAAGCGACTCCTTGATGTTATCGATATACACTACTATGCTCAGGACTGCTCGACTGATGATTCAAGATTACAGGCTGCAAGAAGTCTCTATGATCCGTCCTACGTTGAGAACAGCTGGCTCCAGCCCAGCTGGGGAAAATACTTCCCTGTCCTTCCGTGGCTGAAAAACACCGTTGACCAGTACTATCCCGGCACAAAGATAGCTATGTCTGAGTACAACGTTGCTGATATCGGAAACGAGAAGAACGTGGGCAAGACTTCAGTATCAGCTATCGCAGAGGCAGAGGCTCTTGGTGCTTTTGCCATGAATGATGTATATTTTGCTACCTACTGGGGAACCCTCCCGGAGGCTCCCTATGTTGAGTCAGCTATCAACCTTTATACAAATTACGACGGAAAGGGAGCTTCATTCGGAGATACTCTCGTTGAAGCTTCAACTGAGGACCTTTCAAAGTCTGCTGCATTCGCTTCAATAAACGGCAGTGATGATTCACAGGTAACAGTTGTTCTTTCCAACAAGAACAAGACCGATTCCGAGAAGGCTGAGATCACTCTCTCAGGTTCCTCAAGTGATTACAAGAGCGCTGTTGTTTATGCTATCGAGCAGGATCACAGCGATATCCGCATAATCGATGTTCAGAACGATCTCTCCGGAAATAAACTGACAGTTGAGCTCCCACCCCTTTCTGTGGCACAGGTAGTTCTCTCAGACAAGGCTACTGATAAGACTGTATATGTTGCTCCTGATATCGAAGTCAAGGAAGAGACTTTCAATTTCAGCGAGCTTTCAAAAAACGCAAACGGCAACTACGTAATACCGATCTCTGATAAGGATGCTCTCAAGAAGGCTGTTATCAGATATTCTGCAAGCTGTTCTTCCGGCGCAGGCTGGTACGGCGGCGGCGGCGGTCTCTGCTTCAACAAGATGATACTTGCAGATGGTTCATCAGTATGGGGCAATAAGGCGTATACTTACGGTATAGGTGCTACTGAGACCGAGGTAGTATTTGACGGTACATTCACTGTTATGACCGGTCCGGATACTTCCGATGAAAAGGAAGCAAAGATCGGTGACGATTCCATCGAGTTCCAGGACTGGTGGAAGTCATCTACCAACAGCGAGTCCGGCGATGATGTTACAGTTACCTATAACAGCATCACTCTCGTTTATGAGTACGATCATACCGGTGAGCAGCATGAAGATGACAGAGTATGGGGAGACGCTGACTGCGATGGCGAGGTCAAGATGAACGATGCTGTTCTCGTTATGCAGAGCTTATCAAACCCTGACAGATTCGGTGAGGACGGTACAGAAGAAAAGCATCTGACTTCTGAAGGCAAGGCAAATGCTGACGTATCAAAGGAAGGCGAAGGTCTTTCCCCTAAGGATGCACTGGCTATACAGAAATACCTGCTTAAAATAATTCCCTCTCTGCCGGAGAAGTGATCCTCCGCAGAAGCCGCACGAAAGTGCGGCTTTTTTTATTGCTTTTTTTACGAAAAAGAGGTATACTATTATTACTAAAGATTCGATCTGGGGTGATAGTATGATCTACCTTCTTGAAGATGACAGCGGGATAAGGAATTTCGTTATCTACGCTTTGAATAATTCAGGCTTTGAGGCTGAGGGCTTTGAGGCTCCCTCATTGTTTTATGAAGCCATGAAGAAGCAGCTTCCGGAGCTGGTGCTGCTGGATATTATGCTGCCGGAGGAGGACGGACTCTCTATTCTGAAAAAGCTGAGGAATAATGATGAGACAAAGCGGCTGCCGGTGATAATGCTGAGTGCAAAGGGTACTGAGTTCGACAAGGTCATCGGACTGGACAGCGGTGCAGATGACTATATCGCAAAGCCATTCGGTACAATGGAGCTGATATCCCGTGTAAAGGCACTGCTGAGACGCTCAGGCGGAGAACAGCCCGGCGATTCCGTTGTGCTTGGTGATATAACAGTTTATCCGCAGCGCCATGAAGTGTTTGCTGCCGGAAAAAATATAGCTCTTACACATAAGGAATACGATCTGCTTATGATGCTTCTGAAAAACAGCGGCAAAGTCTTTTCGAGAGATGAGCTGCTGCAAAAGGTCTGGGGCTACGATTTTTCAGGTGAGAGCAGGACTGTTGATGTTCATATAAGAACGCTGCGTTCAAAGCTTGGTGATTCCGGAGACGCTATAATAACTGTCAGAGGCGTGGGATATAAGGCAGGTGAAGAACCTTGACCAGAAAGATGATACGGAGCATGATACTGATATCAACGATTGCTGTCATGCTTTCGGCAATAATCCTTATCGCCTTTGTAAACCGTTCCTACAACAGAAAGATAAGCGGGGAGATACGCACTGAAGCTGAGCTTATTGCGAAGGGCACGGAAATGGACGGCTCCCGTTATATTGAGAGCATCGCTGTAGAGGATATGGATGATATGCGTATCACATGGCTGGATAAGAATGGAAGGGTGCTTTATGATTCCGAGGGCGAGGATGACGGCAGTGATATCTTTGATTCAGCAGATGTCAGAGAGGCTTTCCGCAACGGCTCCGGCAGCAGTACTAAGCGCTACACCAGCATATCAAGCTCTTCCATGAGCCATTCCGTAAGACTAAAGGATAATACTGTTGTAAGGGTAACTGATGTTCATTCCTCATTTGCCGCTCAGCTTGCAGAGGCAATGCGGCCGCTGCTGGTCTTCCTTGCGCTGACAGCGCTGATCTCAGCTCTCCTTGCAAGCCATTTCTCGAAAAAGATCGTCCGCCCGATCAATGACATAGATCTTGACCACCCGAAAATAAAGGGGAGCTACCCCGAGCTTGAACCGCTTCTTGAGAAGCTGCGCTCACAGAACAGCAGGGCTGCAAGACAGATGGAGGAGCTGCGAATGAGCAGGGAGCAGTTCAGCCTTATTACCGAGAGCATGAGCGAGGGCATCATCCTTGCTGATCCTAAGCTGAATGTTCTTGCCTGCAATTCCGGAGCGATAAGTCTCCTCGGAGCAGAGGGCGATGCTGAGGGACAGAGCATATACTCCCTTGAGCGTTCGGATATATTCCGTAAATGTGTTCAGAATGCTGCCGGAGGAAGACATTCCGAATGTATTCTGCATATGGAAAAGTGCGATGTCGAGGTGATCGCCAGTCCTGCCAAAAGCGGTGATATTGTCAACGGCATAGTTGTCCTGCTCATGGATGTTACTGAGAAAGAGAAGCTGGAGATAATGAGGAGGGAATTTACTTCAAATGTTTCCCACGAGCTGAAAACACCGCTCACTACTATATACGGCATATCCGATATGCTGGAAAGCGGTATCGTAAAGCCTGAGGATGTGGCCGGCTTCGGAGGAAATATCCGCAGTGAGGCTGAAAGGCTCATAAACCTCATAAACGATATCGTTTCCCTTTCAAAGCTTGATGAGGAGACGATGCCGATAAAGACTGAGGAGGTCGATCTGTACGAGCTGGCTTCTGAGGTGATGAATAGGCTGGAGATGACCGCCGCAGAGAAGGATGTCAGAATGTCGGTGAACGGGGCTCATGTTATTTTCAGCGGCAGCAGGACTGTTCTGGAGGAGATAATCTATAACCTCTGCGATAACGGAATAAAGTACAATACCTCCGGCGGCACAATGGAAGTTAAGATATCTCATATCCCGAAGACTGCTATCATTACGGTAAGCGATACCGGAATGGGTATACCAAAGGAGCATATCGACAGGATCTTCGAGAGGTTCTACCGTGTGGACAAGAGCCGCTCACGCAGGATCAAGGGTACCGGTCTCGGATTATCCATAGTCAAGCACGGAGTAATGTTCCACGGCGGCACTGTCAGGGTGGAGAGCACTCCCGGCAAGGGAACAATATTCACTATCGAGCTTCCCCTTGGAAATAAATGACGAAAAGGCGTATTGACCTGAATTGCGGTCAGTACGCCTTTCTGTATGTTTCTTTGTCAGCGGCGGATACCTTATAGATGCTTCTTCTTTTCAGCGATATCCCTGTATTTTTTTCTTGTGGCGAGACCTCCACGGATATGTCTTTCCTGTTTGTTTATCTCCAGTATATCTTTGACCTGTGCATAGAGCTCGGGATCTTCACTTTTGAGGCGTTCTGTCACATCTTTATGCACTGTACTTTTGCTTATCCCGAATATTTTTGCAGCGGCACGTACAGTTGTTTTATTTTCAAGTATGTAGCGCCCGAGGATCACTGCCCGCTGGTCTGGCTGAGCCTTCAAATCTATCCCTCCTTAATATGGATTCGATAAATGTATATGCATAAAAGGAGTGATAAAGACTTGCATGACGCAATTGCTTACGGGGAAAAAGAAACAGCCCCAGGGAAGAAGGTTCTTCCTCAGGGCTGTTGTGTGATTTTGCAGAAATAATTATTCTACGCCGATAGAATCTCTGAATCTTTCAAAGAAGTAGATCAGTGAATTCTTGCCGGAGAGAGATTCGGTGGATACGATATATCCTGAGTACTCTCCGTTGATAAAGAGGTAAGCTGATTTGTCATCCTTATCCATGAGCTGGTACGTAATATCTCCGTCAGGAGTACCGTGGAGGACTGCGGTCATGGCCGGATCCTTCAGCTCAGGCCCCTTGCCATTGTCAAGGGAAACGATGCTCAGATTTGTGAATGAGGTATAGAAGGTCTGGAAGGCAGCGCCTGCATCTCCGGTGAGGTCAAATTCAGTTCCGTTGCAGGTGCCTTTATTGTTTTCATTATCGATAGTGAAGCTGTCATTACGGCCGTCATAGGAGAGCTCGAAACCGCTTATATTATCATATCTCTCAGCAGTAAAGTTGCTTGTTGCGAAGTCAGAAGCGGTATAATCGATGAAGTCAACATCGCCGGTGTAGCAGGATACTACCTGATCGTCGTCATACAGGTAAACGTAGGAATACACTCTATCGCCGTAGGGCTCACTTATAAGGATGTGTTCTTCTGTACCGTCCGCACCGGTTATGAACACTTCTCCCTTTGGCTTGTCAAGGCCGTATTTAGAGAGGTCGGCAGGATGATGCTCGACGATGTCCTGTATGATTATTCTGGTGATGGTCGTTGTCATTGAGCTCATGTTTGAATAGTCAAAGCTGAACTTTTCGTATCCTACAGGGGCAAGCCATGAGCCATTGGAATCCGTTTCAAGAGTCAGTGTTACTTCTCCGTCTTTTTTAAATATGTACTTTACTATGTCTTTGTCAGTGAACTGAGTTATTGCCTTTGAACGCAGGAATTCCCTGCTCAGGCCAAGATTTGAGCCGCTTATGGAAGGAATGGCGAAAATGCCGTCCCTGTCTCCGGTATTCACATAGAAGTAGTCAGAGGTAGGGGAGAGTATTCCTACATTCAGGGTATAGCTTGTCTCGTCATTGTAAAGAGTGACGGTTTCAGGTGAGTCGAGGCCGTAATCCGCTTTGTTTCCGTCGTATTCAGCAGTTGCTGTAAGATCAGAAGCGTAGGTGCGGATGAGAGTTATGTAGTCCTGCTCTATGGGGAAAGCCTCGCCCTCAGTGACAACCCACTTTTCATCCGGCTTTTCGATAGTATAATGCTCTCCCTCAGCAGTTATCTCAAGCTTATTTATAGAATCAGGATCAAAGTTGAACAGCACAAGGCTCTGTGCCTGTTCTTCAGCTTTTTTATCCTCAGTCTTCTTCTTGTCCTTAACTGCCATATATGCGCCGACGGAGGCTCCGGCGGCAATAACGAGAGCCATGAAGGCTACGATAGGTCTTTTCATAATAATCTCCTTTGGATCGTTATTGGATAAAGCTGCTGCCGCAGACTACTGTCAGGCAGTTTGCGGCAGTGTTACTGCTTATTCGTTTAAGCGTGGCGTCTCTTGAGCCATACAAGTACGCCTATCACAGCAACTGCCAGTGGGAAGATGATAAGTATTGCTATAGTTGCCTTAGCTTTTCCTGCACTTGAGAACTGCATATAGTCGTAGCTGTTGATCTTTGTTCCAACTCCGAGTGAGTCATCGGCGTCATAGAGCCATGTGTTAGAGAAGAGCGTAAGAGCCTGGACACCGCCTGTGGTGGGCCACATCTCATCAGCATCTACCATATCCTTAGAGCCGAGAGCGACGATCTTTCCGCCGGTAGCCTTGTTGTAGCCGTATACGCCGAGGGCGAGCTCCTTCTCGTCAAGGCCGTCAGCTTCTTCAACAGTTGTCTTGTCACCGCCCATAGCCTGGCTGTCGGTGGTGTACTTTGCTTCGTCCTTATTTGAAGGATCAGGTGTATTTGTGAACAGGTAGCCTACCTCAGTAGTGGAAGCGTCAGCAAAGCTGTATTCGTCCATGAGATAGAAGCTTCTTGTATTGGAAACACCGGGAGTGTATGCGCCGTTATCAATGAGCATTATGAGCTCTGAGGTGAGATCCTCGGTATAATCATTTTCTGCGCCAGTGTTGTCAACAAACTCTACACGGAGGAAGGTCGGATCCTTAACGTAGTCTCTGTTCTCAAACTGGCAGATAGGATTGTTCTCCTTAACAACGTTGTAGTCCATCTGGATACCGAACTTGTCGAGTATCTTTTCTATGTTCTTGAAGCGGCCTTCTGTTTCGCTTGGACCGATGAGGAAGGAGACTGAACCGCCATTGTCAAGATACTCGCTGATAAGCTCAGCTTCCTTGGCGGTGAGATCCTTTTCAGGGCCGGCAAGAGTGAGGATAGCTGCGTTTGCCGGAATAGTGCCGGCCTTATCAAGGTCAAGCTCCTTTACATCGTAGTTCTTTGCAAAGAGCTGTCTTGCGTACATACCGAAGCCATGCTCTGTGCCATAGCCGGATGATTCATCGTTGTCCACAGCATAGATCGACTTTTCACCGTGGCCTGTAAGGAAGTATACAGTGGGCAGTGAGCCCTTGGTTACAGTTTTGATAGCGCCGGAGATGAGCTCCTCGCCGTCATAGTGGAGTACGCCGTTTACCTTCTGGAAGATACGGGCTTCTTCAACTCTCTTTATAACGTCTCCGCACTTAACGAATACATCGCTCTTGCCCATGCCGATGATGCCGGTAGGATCAAGCATCTGTGCTGTTGCAACATCCTTATCCGGATCGATGCAGTGGAGAGTGATATTGTCTCTTGCGTCAAGCTGTGTAAGTGTGTGGTAGAGCGAGAGGTACTCAGGATTATCCTGAAGGTACTGGAGCTTGGAGAGGTAGTAAACATCTATCTCTTTGTCCTTTGTCTCGTCCAGAAGATCAACTGTTTTCTGGTTGAGGGTGTATCTCTTGCTTGGAGTCATGTCGTATACCTTATCATAGTACTTGACAATAAGGTTTACAGGTACAAATATCAGCAGGACCAGTATCGCAAGTATGAATGCGAAGGGGCCTGATAAATTGAGCTTTTTCTTATTCATCAGAGCTTACCCCCTGTTCCAGCGTCTTCTTTCAATGGAGATATATGTCCATGAGAGAAGAACGATTATGGCTGTTGCGAAGAACACAAGGTCGGAAAGACGAATGAAGCCCTGTGAGAAATAAGCGAATCTGGGCTGTGCGGCAAATGCCAAAAGTACAGACTGTATCTTCGGGTACTGGGATATGAATGCAGTACGTGAAAAGTCATCGAGGAAGAGGTCTGCGAACATCACTATCTCACCGATTATAGCAGCTGTAATGGAGCTTTCAGTGAATGAGGAGATCAGCATACCCAGTGCGATGAACATGAGCCCCCATGAGAAGAAGCCTATGTAAGCACAGATGAGCTGGCTCTTTACAACTTCACCGTTCTTTTCGGTAACGATAGGGAAGAGAGTGGAGCCTGCTATCATAAAGAGGAAAACAGTGGCGTTGGCGAAGAATTTGCCGAGGACTATCTTAGCCACATTGAGCGGCGATGACATCAGCAGGACTTCGGTGCCCAGCTTTCTCTCGTCTGCGAAGGTACGCATAGTAATAATAGGTATAAGGAATATGAAAAAGATTATTATGCTGTAGAATATCTCAGTGAATGAGAACATGAGCTTGTTGGATGATTCCAGCTTTGCGATATTGTTTGCAAATATGTAAGAGAAGAGGAGCATGAACAGGGCAGTCAGCGCATATGCAAAAGGTGTATAGAAGAACGACTGCAGCTCCTTTTTGTATACAGAAAACATCAGATTTCCTCCTTTTCTTCGTCCTCGCCGTCTTCATCCTCTGATGAATCTGACTCAGGTACGATCTCATCGAGGAGATCTTCGAGGCTGTCCTTTCTGACAGGACGGTTGATGAGCTCGATGAATACGTTTTCAAGATTTGGCTTTTCGGTGAATATCTCGACGATACGGATCTGATTTCCGAGAAGGTCGGACATGAGCTTGTCCTGTATCTCCTCTGCGTCGCCGTCAAGCTGAACAACGAATGAATAAATGTCGTTGCCTTCTTCATCTATAGAGAGGATCTCCTTCACACCGTCGGCTGTTTCGATAATCGAGGCAGCCTTGCTCTTGGAGCCCTTGACCTTGATATGCAGGGCGAGGGAGGTGCTGAATTTGCTTTCAAGATTCTCGATAGTATCGATAGCTCTTATGTCGCCCTTATTGATGATAACGACTCTGTCACAGACCTCACTTACCTCGCTGAGGATATGGGAGCTGAAGATAACAGTGTGGTCTTTCTTAAGGCTTTTGATGAGCTTTCTTACTTCAACGACCTGATTCGGATCGAGACCAACTGTTGGCTCATCAAGGATGATGAACTTGGGATCGCCCAGAAGAGCCTGAGCAAAGCCGACACGCTGACGGTAGCCTTTCGAGAGATTACGGATGAGCTTGCCCTTGACATCAGTGATCTTGAGCAGCTCCATAACACGATTTATCTCCTCTTTGCGCTTGCCGAGTGGGATGCGCTTTATACCTGCACAGAATGATAGGTATTCAGTTACCTTCATATCCGGATAGACCGGAGGGATCTCCGGCAGATATCCCATGTCAAGCTTTGCCTTTACAGGCTCTCTTGAGATATCGTGACCGAAAATGGTGACCTTGCCGGAGGTCATAGGAAGATATCCGGCGATCATGTTCATGGTAGTGGATTTGCCTGCGCCGTTAGGCCCCAGGAATCCGAGGATCTCATTATCATTTATGGTAAAGCTGATGTTATTAACAGCCCGGTTCTTTCCATAATATTTGGTAAGATTTTCAATGGTGATCATGAGCTTCTCCTTTCATATAAAACTAAATAATAAATGTATGTCAGGATACAATAAGTCACAATAGCATACTGATATATTATCTCAGATAATTATTAACTTGCTATGAACAAAAAATGAATAAAATATTAATTCAAGACCTTGAGATAAAACAACGGTTATCCTATAATAAACATATCATGCTAAATGTTAAAGCTTATGTGTGTGGTTTTTGTGAAGATTTATTGTGAATCAGATGAATCTTGGAGATTTTGATAAAAAAAGCAAACTCATTCATAAAGTATTAACAATGCTAAAAACGGTCAGTTTTTGCCAATGGACAAATTGTACAAAAAAAGAAGCAGTTATGTGTGCATTGCACCAAAATCACTTTTGGAGCCCCAGAAAAACACCGAAACTGTTGACATAGAATGATTTGTGGAATATAATTATTTTGAAAATAGTTTGAGAATTGTGTGACCACTCCGTGAAGTGACACACAGTGTACGAAGTATTTTCGTATTTTCCTTGTAAGGGGAAACATTCATTTTCAAACCACTTTTTAACCTATATTATTATGAGAGGGGTAAAAAACAAATGATAAGCAAAAAGAATAAGTCTCTCGTTGCTGGCGTACTTGCTGCTGCTACAGCTGCTACAGCTATCCTGCCTACAATGGCTTCAGCTGCAGAAAACACCTATGCTACAGAGAACGGCGCAAACGAATCTTATGCTAAGATGTTCTCATCTCTGTACGATGATGTTATCACAAACGGAGAGAAGAACGGCTATCTCAGCTCAAACAAGAACGGCTCATCTTTCGGTATTCCTTACCATTCAAAAGAAACACTCTGTATCGAGGCTCCTGACTACGGTCACGAGACAACATCAGAGGCTATGTCTTACATAGTATGGATGGCTGCTATGCATGATGCTCTCGTTTCAGCTAACAAGATCTCTGGCTCAAGCGATCTTCCTAAGGCTTGGAAGACTCTCGAAGCTATCATCCCTGGCTGGTCTGAGGCTTCAGGAAGAAACGAGGATGTTCTCTATGAGACATTCTGGACACAGACAACTATCCAGTCTGATGTAGGACCTGAGATGGATTCTCCTGAAGAGTATCCTATCACAAATACAGGCGATAAGACAACTAACCCGCTCTGGAAGACATTCAAGACAGCTTACGCAGGCGACAAGGGCTACTACCTCATGCACTGGCTCGCTGACGTAGATGACTGGTATGGCTTCGGTAAGGCTTCTGGTAAGAATGCCGGCGGTTTCACATTCATCAATACATTCCAGCGTGGTGAAGAGGAGTCCTGTTTCGAGACAGTTCCTCATCCTTGTCTTGAAGAGCTCAAGGCTGGTAACTCACAGACTGGTGTAAAGGGTATCTTCAACGGTGCAAACGTTGCTAAGCAGTACGCTTTCACAAACGCTCCTGACGCTGAGGATCGTGCTATCCAGGCTGTATTCTTCGGCAACAACTTCGGTGTTGACGCTGGTGAAGTTTCAGCTCTCGCTGGTAAGATCGGTGACCAGTGCCGTAACGATATGTTTGATAAGTACTACAAGCCTATCGGATGCCAGAGTATTGCAGGTACTGTTTCAAGTGCAGAGAGCCAGCACTTCCTCATGGCTTGGTATACATCATGGGGCGGAGCTCTCGGAACAAGCACACAGGATTACACATGGGCATGGCAGATCGGCTGCTCACACTCACATCAGTTCTATCAGAATCCTCTCGCTGCTTACGCTCTTGTTACTGACAAGAACATCCAGCAGGGTATGAAGGGCTCTGGCGCTAAGTCAGACTACGAGGAGTCACTCAAGAGACAGATCGAAATGTATCTCTGGCTCCAGTCTGCTGAAGGTCCGTTCGCTGGTGGTTGTACAAACTCCTACAGAGGACGTTATGAGAAGTATCCGAGCGGTGCTCCTACATTCTATGACATGGTTTATACTCCTCACCCTGTATACGCTGACCCAGGTTCAAACCACTGGATCGGTAACCAGGTATGGTCAACACAGCGTCTTGCTGAGCTTTACTACTATGTAAAGGTTGTTGGCGATAAGAGCGGTGTTAAGGTTTGCAACAACACAATGACAATCGAAGAGGCTCTTGAAATCCTCCTCGAGAAGTGGATCGGCTGGTTCATTGAGAATACAAAGTTCGACTTTGAGTACGATGGTACACACTACGATTATTGTATTCCTTCAAACCTCATGTGGGGTACAGATGATAAGGAGAACGTTAAGAACGCTCCTTACACATGGGAACAGAAGTATAAGGAGAACGACAAGCTCCACTGCGAGATCACTGGTTACGGCCAGGGAGATATCGGATGCGTATCCTCACTCTGTGAGACACTTATCTGGTACGCTAAGGCTAACAATGTAGCTGCTTCTGAGGCAAGCGAAAAGACAGCTAAGGATAATTCAACTGCTGCTAAGGGTCTCCGTCTTGCTAACAAGCTCCTCTCAATGCAGTGGAATGCTGGACGTGATGAGTACGGTATCGCATTTGAGGATCACAACGGAAGCCTCTCTCGTGTATTCACACAGGATGTTTACATTCCTACAAGCTACACAGGTAAGATGCCTGATGGTTCTGAGCTCAAGAATGGCGCTACATTCATCTCTATCCGTCAGAGCTATAAGGAAGACGAAATGTTCCAGGAACTCGAAAAGGCTTGGAAGGCTTCAGGCAAGACAAGCGCTGAGGACTACACATTCAAGCTCCACAGATTCTGGCATATGGGTGATGCTCTTATGGCATACGGCGATATGGCACTTCTCTATCCTGAGGTTGAGCCAGAAATTCCTGATACACCTATTAAGATTGAAGGAACAAAGGTATGGGGCGATGCTGACCAGGATACACTCGTTAAGATGAACGATGCTGTTCTTATCATGCAGTCCATCTCTAACGCTGACAAGTACGGCCTTGATGGCTCTGAGAGCACTCACATCACTAAGAATGGTCAGTACTGGGGCGACGTTGATGAGCACGCTGGCGGTTCTATCACACCTAAGGATGCTCTCAAGATCCAGCAGTTCCTCCTCAAGCTCGTTACAGATCTTACACCTGAGGGTAAGTAATTCTTAATTGAATAATGCACAAACGGTTTAAGGGACGCTTCGGCGTCCCTTTTTATTTTCCCCGGTAAGATTTTTGCGAAACCCCCTTGCATTTTTATACGGATAGTGTTATAATATAATAGTGTACATATGCGATGAAACGCAGATATCTCTAATTTTCTACAGAAAGCAGGCGATAGGGTGCTCAGAAGCATGACCGGCTACGGCCGCTCCCAGAAGATACTCAACGGACGTGACATTCTCGTCGAGATACGCTCCGTAAACCATAGATACTATGAATATTCGTCCAGGATCCCACGCTCTTTCAACTATATCGATGATAAGCTCAAGGCTCTGCTCAAAACTTCCATCTCCCGAGGAAAGGTGGAGGTGGCTGTCTCCATTAACAATATCGAGGGCAGAGATACCGAGATCGCTGTCAATAAAGGTGTCGCAGAAGGCTATGTTACGGCACTCAGAAGCGTTTCAGCCGAGCTTGGCCTTGAAGATGACCTCACCCTCTCAAAGCTCATCAAGCTGCCGGATGTGTTCAGCGTACAGAAAACTCCCGATGACGAGGAGCAGATCTGGAATGATGTCTCAGAGGTAACTTCCGAGGCACTTGAAAAGTTCGTTTCTATGAGACAGGTGGAGGGCGAGCGCCTGAGAATTGACGTTATCGAGAAGGCTGATAATATATTGACAATGGTAGGCCGTGTGGAGGAGATCTCCCCTCAGACCGTTGAAAACTACCGGAATCGTCTCTTCAGAAAGCTAAGCGAAGTGCTTGAGGACAAGAATATCGATGAGCAGAGAGTGCTTACCGAAGCAGCAGTTTTCGCCGACAAGGTGGCAGTTGATGAGGAGACAGTACGCCTCCGCAGCCATATCTCCCAGCTTAAAACAATGCTGGATGCGGATGAACCTGTGGGAAGAAAGCTGGATTTCATCGTTCAGGAAATGAACCGTGAGGTGAATACTATCGGCTCAAAGGCGCAGGATCTCAATGTTACAAGGATAGTTGTGGATATGAAGTCCGAGATCGAGAAGATCAGGGAACAGATCCAGAATATAGAGTAAGGTGGCTGTATGCTGATAAATATCGGTTATGGAAATATGGTCTCCGCCGACAGGATCGTCACCATAGTCAGCCCGGAATCAGCTCCCATAAAGAGACTGGTTCAGGAGGCTCGTGACAGCGGCAGGGCAATAGATGCGACCTACGGAAGAAAAACAAGGGCGGTCATTATCATGGACAGCGGACATATCATCCTTTCGTCCCTGATAACAGAAACTCTTGCCGCAAGGATCAATGGTTCAGGAGGTAATGACGAAAATGAGTAAAGGCAGACTTATAGTCTTTTCAGCGCCGTCAGGCTGCGGAAAGGGAACGATGCTGGCGGAGATCCTCAAGGACAGCCGCTTCCGCACCTCTATCTCCGCAACCACCCGCAATCCCCGCCCTGAGGATACAGACGGTGTGACCTATCACTTCATCAGCAAGGAGGAGTTCCTCAAAAGAAAAGAGCAGGGATTGTTCCTGGAATCCGCTGAGTATGTGGGCAATTGCTACGGCACTCTTCTCAGCGAGGTGGATCCTTACCTTGAAAAGGGTATCAATGTTATTCTTGAAATAGAAGTCAACGGCGCACTTGAGGTCATGAAAAAAAGACCTGACGCCATTTCAATATTCGTACTGCCTCCCTCAATGAAGGAGCTCCGCCGCCGCCTTGAAAAGCGTGGCACCGAGGAGCAGTCCGTCATCGAGGAGAGACTGAAAAAGGCTGAGTGGGAGATATCCCATGCGCCGAAATATGATTATATCATCGTTAACGGCCCTCTGGAGGAAGCTGTAAGCGATTTCTTCGCCGTAGTAAGGGCGGAGGAGCTGAAAGCCGAATCCATGGGTGAAACTATAAATGAGGTGTTACAAAATGCTTAGACCCGCAGTAAATCAGATCATTTCAAAGAACGAGAGCTGCTATTCTCTCGTTATCGCCGTTGCAAGACGTGCGAGAGAGATCGCTCAGGATCTCTACGACAGGGGAGAGACTCTTGAGGAGAAGCCGGTAAAAACTGCTGTTGAGGAGATCACCAGCGGTAAGTGCAAGATCGTCAGCACAGCAGACACAGAATCCGCAGAATAATGTCTGTAACAGCGGAGGTCGCAGTCAGCGGAACAGCCTATTCGTTTGATAAGCTGTTCAGCTATTCCGTTCCGGAGCATATGAGGGAAAAGATAGCCTGCGGATGCAGAGTCCTTGTCCCATTCGGAAAGGGGAATAACAGGCGGATTGCCGTAGTTATGAAGCTGTCGGATGAAGGCTCTGGCAGACTGAAACCGGTGCTGTCACTTGTGGACGAGGAACCGGTGGTGTCGGAGGAGCTTCTGTCACTGGCACTTTTTCTACATGAGACTACATTCTGTACCTACTTCGATGCGGTGCGGATTATGCTTCCGCCGGCAATGAGTGTTTCTGTAAAGGAACGTTTTTCACTTGCCCCGGAGACTGCTCCGAAGGAGGAGATCTCACGGGAGGCAGCTGAGCTTATGGAAGAGCTGGCAGGATGTCCGGACGAAAAGGCGATGAATGTGCTTGCAGATGAGCATATCTCAGGCAGCGGACGCCGTCTTATCGACGAGCTTTGTGAGGCAGGCTTCCTCTGCTCCGACAATATCTTCCGCCAGACGGTGGGAGATCAGACGGTGAGGATGGTCAGGCTTACAGAGGCTTATCTCAGCTCGCCGGAAAGCTTTAAGCTCACTCCTAAGCAGAAGAAAGCTGCGGATTTCCTTATGGAATACGGTGCTGCTGCTGTTAAGGAGGCCGCATATATGTGCGGAGTTACCGCTGCTGTGATAAAACGTCTTTCGGCAAACGGCGCTGCCGAGGAATACGACATGGAAACTCTCCGCAGTGTTGAGGATGGCGCTGATGCAAAGGCTGATCCGGAGGCTGTAAAGCTCTCCGATGAGCAGCAGAAGGCTCATGATGCAGTTCTTGCCTGTCTTTTTGAGAAAAAATATTCTGCATTCCTGCTTCACGGAGTTACCGGAAGCGGAAAGACTTCTGTATTTGAGAAGCTTATCTGGGATACAGTAAAGCTTGGCCGTCAGGCTATGCTGCTGATACCTGAGATAGGACTTACTCCGCAGATACTGAAAAGATTCAGGTCGCTTTTCGGGGAGAGAGTTGCTGTTATCCACAGCGGACTTTCACTCGGACAAAGACTTGATGAATACAAACGAATAAAACGTGGAGACGCAGACATCGTTATCGGTACAAGAAGCGCTGTCTTCGCTCCTCTTGATAATATAGGCCTTATCATACTTGATGAGGAGGGAGAGCGCTCCTATAAGTCGGACAGCTCCCCGAGATATATGACACATGATATCGCCCGCAGACGATGCAGCTATCACGGCGGAGCTTTGCTCCTTGCCTCTGCCACACCGTCTGTGGAGAGCTATTATCTGGCAGAAAAGGGCGTGTACAAGCTCCTTGAAATGAAGGAGAGATATCACGATGTTCCGCTGCCGGAAGTAAGCATGATAGATATGAACATTGAGCGTGAGGAGGGTAATGCCTCTGAATTCAGCCGCAGACTTAGTGACGAGATCGCTCAGAATCTGAAAAACGGCGAACAGACCATACTCCTGCTCAACAGGCGTGGCTTCCACACTATAATAAGCTGCTGTGACTGCTATCAGCCGGTGTACTGCCCGAATTGTTCAGTGCCGCTGACCTACCACAAGAAAAACGACAAGATGATGTGCCACTACTGCGGATACGTTTCGGAGGTAGTGAAGGAATGTCCGTCCTGTGGTTCGTCGAGACTGAAAAGTATGGGCTTCGGTACACAGAAGCTGGAGGATGAACTGGCAGTGAGGTATCCCTCGGCAAGAGTGCTGCGTATGGATGCTGATACGACCTTTTCCAGATATTCCTATGAGAAGGGCTTCAATGCCTTCCGGAACGGGGAGTATGATATAATGATAGGCACCCAGATGATAGGCAAGGGACTGGACTTTCCTAACGTTACTCTTGTGGGAGTGCTTTCGGTGGATAAGGCTCTGTATGCCGGAGATTTCCGCAGCTATGAGCGCACCTTTTCACTCATCACTCAGGTGGTGGGAAGAGGCGGACGTGGTGATAAGAAGGGCAGAGCTGTTCTTCAGACATTCATTCCCGAGCACTACGTCATGAACCTTGCAGCAAGTCAGGACTACAGCGGTTTTTACCGTGAGGAGATCGCTATCCGCAGGGCACTTATATTTCCACCGCTGTGTGAGATGTGTATATTCTGCTTTGCAGCAAATGACGAGCTCACTGTTAAGACCGGCGCAGATGCGGTGCTGGAGCTGATGAACGAAAAGCTCAGGGAATTACAGCCGAAAACTCCGGTAAGAGTGCTTGGCCCGGTAAGATGTTCCTACGGGAAGCTAAGCGGAAAATACCGCTACAGGATAATAATGAAATGCAAGAGTACTGCCGAGATCAGGGGATTTATCAGCGATATCCTCAGAACCGGTCAGCAGCTCAGAGATATGAAGAATGTCACTCTTTACGCCGATATGAACGGCGATGTTGGAGTCTGACGGAAAGGATATGATGCCAATGGCACTGAGAAAAATATTAACTGATAAGGATGAATCACTTCACAAGGTATGCAAGCCTGTCGATAAATTTGACGAAAAGCTTGCAGTACTTCTTGACGATATGCACGAGACTCTGGACAAAGCCCAGGGACTTGGCCTTGCAGCTCCTCAGATAGGACTTTGCAGACGTATATTCATTATGCACCTTGAAGAGGGCAGCATTGAGTGTATCAATCCTGAGGTCACAAAAAAAGAGGGTAAGCAGCGTGTTCAGGAGGGATGCCTTTCCTGTCCGAATGTATGGGGTTATGTTACAAGACCTATGAGCTGTCACCTCAAGGCTCAGGATCGCCACGGGGAATGGTTCGAGATGGATCTGACCGGACTTGGCGCTCAGTGTACCTGCCATGAGAACGATCACCTTGACGGCCATGTTTTCACTGAGATCGTGGAGGAATTTTTCGTTCCCGAGGAGGAATGATATAATGAAGATAGTATTTATGGGAACGCCGGACTTTGCTGTTCCGTGTCTGAGGGCTCTTGCCGGAAGCGGACACGAGGTCGCAGCGGTGTTTACTCAGCCGGATAAGCCAAAGGGCAGAGGATACAAGATGATCCCGACACCTGTAAAGGCTGCTGCAGAGGAATATGGTTATACCATATACCAGCCGCTTTCCCTCAGGAAAGGGGATGACGCTGAGGAAACAATGAAGATATTGAAGGATATTGCTCCGGAGCTTATAGTCGTGACTGCCTATGGTCAGATCCTTCCTAAGGAGATTCTTGAGCTTCCGAAGTATGGCTGTGTCAATATCCACGCATCACTTCTGCCTAAGTACAGGGGAGCTGCCCCGATAAACTGGGTACTGCTCAACGGTGAGACTGAAACAGGCGTTACATCTATGCAGATGAGTGAAGGACTTGATACAGGCGATATGCTGATGAAGAGATCAGTGGATATAGGCGAAAATGAGACCTATGAAGAGCTTTATACAAGGCTTTCTGAAATTGGCGGAGAGGTCCTGCTTGAGACTATCAACGGTATTGAAGCCGGAAGCTTGTCTCCGGAGAAACAGGACGACTCACTTTCCTGCTACTCGCCTATGATAACAAAGGATATGAGTGCGCTTGATTTTTCTAAGTCAGCAAAGAAAGTCCACGACACTATAAGAGGTGTGACAGGTTTTACAATGCTTGAGGGAAAGCGTATAAAGGTGTTCAAGTCCGAGATCTTGGATAAAATTGCTCCGGATGGAGCGGCTGGCGAGATCACAGACGAGAAGACATTTACAGTAAGATGCGGCGACGGCGGGCTTGTAAGGTTCCTTGAAGTTCAGCCGGAGGGCAAGAAACGTATGAAAACTGAGGATTTCCTCAGAGGAAAAAAGCTCGAAAAGGGCTGTATACTTGGTTAAGGGAGGACATAATATATGTATTTCTTATTTTTTTTAGCAATGCTCATTCTTCCGTTATGGGCTCAGTACAATGTTAAATCTACATTCAACAAATACTCCACAGTCAGAAATGCAAGAGGTCTTACAGGTGCGGATGTTGCAAGAAAGATCCTGGACAGCAATGGTCTTTATAATATCAGAGTTGAACATATTTCCGGTCAGCTCACAGATCACTATGATCCGAGGGACGGCGTCGTAAGACTCTCTGACTCGACATATGGCAGCCAGTCAGTTGCTGCTATCGGCGTTGCAGCTCACGAGTGCGGCCATGCCTGCCAGCACGCTGAGGAATACACTCCTATAAAGATCAGAACAGCTATTGTACCGGTCACAAATGTCTGCTCAATGCTGTGGTACTGGGTGTTCCTCGTGGGAATTATCGTGTTCCAGAGTATGCCGTCACTGGTTTATATCGGTATTGCGATGTTTGCAGCAGTTGTGCTCTTCCAGCTCGTAACACTTCCGGTTGAGCTTGACGCAAGCAACAGAGCTCTCAAGACAATGGAAACTGACATGATACTTGATTATGACGAGCTTCCCCACGCTAAGAAGGTACTGAAGGCAGCTGCATTCACATATGTTGCAGCCCTTATCGTATCCCTTATGCAGCTTCTCCGTCTTATCCTTTCAACCAGAAGAAGATAATGGCGGATCCACGATATATTGCTGTAAAGCTCCTGACGAAGACCTTCGGGAGCGGCAGCTATTCAAATATCCAGTTAAGTGCAGGGCTTGATTCCTCCGGTCTTGATGACCGGGGGAAGAAGCTCTGTTCAGCTGTTTATTATGGAGTTATCCAAAGGCGGATAAGCCTCGACTATGTTATAGGCAGGCTTTCAAGTCGTCCGATAGCTAAAATGGATGCTGTGATTGTAAATATATTGCGTTCTGGAATTTATCAGATTGCGTATATGGACGGAGTTCCGGACAATGCGGCTGTTAATGAAAGTGTTGGACTGGCAAAGAAGTTCGGCAAAACCAGTGCTGCCGGAATGGTAAATGCAGTACTTCGCAATTTTATCCGACAGGGCAAGACTGTATGCGATGATGAATTGGATGATACAGCTGCTCTCTCTGTCAGGTATTCCTGTCCGGAGGAGCTTGTTAAAAGTCTCACAAATGATTACGGAAAAGATTTTGCAGTTTCGTTCCTTGCACATTCAGTGGAAGTTCCAAGCGTGTACCTTCGCATGAATCAGTTTGCCTGTACAGCAGATGAGCTTGTGAAAGCTATTGGCAGGATAAGCATCGAAAGATTCGACAACGGTCTGCCGGATTGCTTCAAGGTGCTTGACGGCGGCGATGTTGCGTCTGTTGAGGCGTTTAAACGAGGCTTCTTCCATGTTCAGGGCTTGGCTTCACAGTTCTGCTGCATGGCACTTGCTCCCACAGAAAACGATCTTGTGCTTGATATATGTGCAGCCCCTGGTGGAAAGACCTTCACGATGGCGGAGATGATGAGCGGAAAGGGTACGATCTATGCATTTGACTTGCATGAGAAGCGTGCAGAGCTTATCAGAAAAGGTGCGGCAAGACTGGGACTTACAAATATAACAGCAGCAGCGGGAGACGCAACAAAGTACGATCCTGAGCTGCCGCAATTTACGAAGATACTCTGTGATGTACCATGTTCGGGCTTTGGTGTTATAGCAAAGAAGCCTGAGATAAAATATAAGCCCCTTTCTGATTTTGACAGGCTCCCGGAAATTCAGTATAATATTGCTGAGAATGCACTGAGGTATCTTGCTCCCGGCGGTGAGCTGGTATATTCCACCTGTACTGTCCGGAAAGCGGAAAACGATCAGGTCTGTGAAAGGCTTCTCGGAGAACATCCCGAGCTTGAACCGGCTGAGCTTCCACACGTAATGGGCGTTTCGGGCAGCAGGGCAACTCTGTCCCCGGCCGCAGGCTTTGATGAGGGCTTTTTTGTGGCAAAATTCAGAAAGAAAAAATAGATGAAAGGAGTGCAGCTCTTTGGAAAAACTTGATATCCTCAGCATGACTCTTCCGGAGATCGAGACTGTCCTTGAGGGCATAGGAGAGAAAAAATTCAGGGCAAAACAGATCTTTCAGTGGCTTCACGTAAAAAGAGTCTTTGATTTCGACAAAATGACTGATATATCTGTCCAATTGAGACTGCGCTTAAACGAAATATTTTGTATAAATGGACTATTTGTGCAGAAAAGGCTTGAATCTTCTATAGATAATACGGTAAAATATCTGTATAGGCTTTCTGACGGGAACTTTGTGGAGACTGTTCTCATGGAGTACAGCTACGGCTACAGCATTTGCGTGTCCACTCAGGTGGGCTGTAAAATGGGCTGCAGGTTCTGTGCTTCCGCTATTGCCGGATACGTCCGTGATCTTAAAACGTCGGAGATACTTATGCAGATCTACGAGACTGAAAAGGACGCCGGTGTAAAGGTGTCCGGCATCGTACTCATGGGTATCGGTGAGCCGCTGGACAACTTTGACAATGTCATGCGATTCCTGGAACTGCTTTCGGACAAGAACGGTACGGACATGAGCCTGAGACACGTTTCACTGTCCACCTGCGGTATAGTCCCGAGAATATACGAGCTGGCGGAGAAAAAGCTCCAGCTTACACTGTGTATTTCCCTTCACAGTGCAGACAACGACAGAAGAAGTGAAATAATGCCCGTCAACCGGACATATAATATCACTGAGCTGATACAGGCCTGCCGGCATTATATCAGCGTGACAGGACGGCGTATCACATTTGAATATGCCGTTATCGATGATGTCAATTCCTCGGATAAGGATGCGGACAGGCTCTCAGATCTGCTTAGAGGGATAAACTGCCACGTAAACCTTATTCCGGTAAATAAAGTAAAAGAGAGAAATTATACCACAGCACGCTCGGGCGTTGCGGATTTTGCAAAGCGCCTCGGAAAGCGTGGTATAAATGCGACCGTGAGGAGAACTCTCGGAAGCGATATAGAAGCCGCCTGCGGCCAGCTTAGGCGTGATGCGGCAGAACAGAGAAAGAAAACAGGGGAGGCATAGGATTGAGATACCGTTGCGGTACGGATATCGGTCTCAAGCGTGACGAGAATCAGGATGCTGTGAGATGCGAATATTACGGCCATAATATACTTGCTGTCGTATGTGACGGCATGGGCGGCGAGCGTGCCGGCAAGGAGGCCAGCGCACTTGCTATCGAGGAATTTTTCCAGCGCTTCTCAGCCGGCTATACCGAGAGCCTCGGCGATGAGGAGATAAGGAAGCTGCTCGTATCGTCCATGTCTGCTGCAAATTCTGTGATATATACCAGGGCAAGACTGGATTTCAAAAATTTCGGCATGGGTACGACCTGTGTTGCAGCGTTTGTCAATAAACATTCGGCATTCATAATCAATGTGGGAGACAGCAGAGCCTATCTCATAACAGATAAGCAGCTGCTTAAGATCACTACCGACCATAATGTGGCTGAGCTCCTGTATGAACAGGGCAAGATCACTGAAGAGGAGAAGGAGGATCACCCCCAGAAGCATATGCTCGTGAGAGCGGTAGGAGTAGAAAAGACTGTCCTGCCGGATACTTTTATACTCGATTACGAAGATAAGATCAGTCTGCTGCTTTGCTCGGACGGCCTTTCGGGCTATTGCGGCGACGATGAAATATATGACGTCATCCTGAATTCATCCTTCGATGACGTCGCAGACCAACTGATAAAGCTTGCGCTCAGTAAGGGCGGACGGGATAATATCACCGTTGCGGTTATATCAGATTGATTCAGGAGGAAAGGAAATGGATAAGAATATCGGCAAAAAGCTCGATGGAAGATACGAGATAACTGAGCTGATCGGTGTCGGAGGCATGGCTGAGGTCTACAAGGGCATCGATGTCATCGACAACAAGACAGTGGCTATCAAGATCCTGAAAAAGGAGTACGCAGAGAACGAGGAGTTCCTCCGCCGTTTCAGGAACGAGTCAAAGGCTATCGCTGTTCTTTCACATCCCAATATCGTAAAGATATACGATGTCGGTTTTTCGGAGAAGATACAGTACATCGTTATGGAGTACATCGACGGTATAACTCTGAAGGAGTATATCGAGGAGGAAAAGGTACTTACATGGAAGGATACTGTACACTTTGTTATACAGATACTCCGTGCTCTCCAGCACGCTCATGATAAGGGCATCGTCCACAGAGACATAAAGCCCCAGAACATAATGATGTTCACAGACGGCACCATAAAGGTCATGGACTTCGGCATCGCCAAGTTCGCCCGTGAGGAGGGCAAGACCGCTACCGACCAGGCCATCGGCAGCGTACACTATATAAGCCCCGAGCAGGCAAGCGGAAGTGTTACCGACGCAAAGAGCGATATCTATTCCGTAGGTGCAATGATGTATGAGATGCTTACAGGAAGAAAGCCTTTCGACAGCGATAATCCTGTGGCTATAGCAGTTATGCATATGCACGATATCCCTGAAAGACCAAGGGCTATCAATCCGGATATCCCGGATGGACTTGAGGAGATCGTCCTCAGAGCTATGGAAAAGGCTCCGGAGGACAGATACCAGACGACCGGCGATATGATAAAGGACATAGAGGCCTTCAAGGCAGATCCTTCCATCACTTTCGGATACTATCAGGAGGAAGAAGAGGAGGAGAACAAGGAAGACACTATCCACTTCACCGCTCCATCCTCAGAGAACAATGAGAGAGTGCTCGAAAAGGAAAATGCAGGAAATGCTCCGGTATATGCGGCAGCAGGAGCTGCGGCAGGTGCAGCGATGTACGGTGCACAGCAGAGAGGCTACGGAATGCCTCAGCAGCCGGCAGGCCCTCAGAGATATGCTCCACAGCCTCAGGGCTACTATGAAGACGATGAGGATGAAGAGGAAGAGGAGGAGCGCTCCTCACTTGTTATCCCTGTCCTCACAGCAGTAGTCGTAGTCGTTATCATCGTTGCTGTAATATTCATTGCTTCGCTTCTCAGCGGACTGCTCAAGAACAGCGGCAAGAAGAATGACTATACCATGGAAGATTTCATCGGTATGGACTACAACGAGGCACAGAGCAAGTACGGAAACAGCATACAGTTCGAGGTAGTAGGTTCAGAGTATGACGAACATCCAGAGAACTCTATCATATGGCAGTCTATAGAAGCCGGAACCGAATTCAACAAGGGCGATACCCTGAAGGTAAAGATCAGTAAGGGTATGGAGACTGTCGAAGTCCCTAACGTAGTAAACTTCAATCAGGAGCTTGCCAAGGAACAGCTTAAGCTGAAAGACCTTGAACCGAAGATCAAACAGCAGTCTGATCCGAAGGTTGAAAAGGGCAAGGTAATAAAGACTGAGCCAAAGGCCGGCGAAATGGCACACAGAGGCTCACAGGTAATAGTCTATGTAAGTATGGGCGCAAATCAGGGACAGTTAGAGGTCAAGGACTTCAAGGGTATGTCTGCTGAGGACGCTGTTGCATTGGCATCTTACATCGGACTCAAGGCAAAGACTGAGCCGCAGGCTTCATATGAGCCGGAGGGCACAGTAGTTGACCAGAGCATCAAGGCTAAGGAAAGAGTTGACGAGGGCACAGAGATCATCCTCTATGTCAGCAACGGTAAGGATCCTGACGGTGAGATACCGTTCAGAGTTTCATTCCCGTCAGATGCTGTAGGACGTTACGTTATCGACTACGTTATCATGGGTAAGGACGGCAAGAGAAGCACACAGAGCTCGACTGTTATCCTTCTCCCAGATTATCCTGACTACGAAGAGGTTATCTCCGGTTCAGGGGAGAACGTTCAGGTAACTGTAAAGCTTACGAATATGAACAACAACGCAAGTGCGACACTTGGCTCGTATCTCTTCAACTTCGCTACAGGAAGCATAACAGTACAGAGCGAGGATATCAGAGGCGCATTTGATATGGTAGGAGCATTCCCGGAGCCTGAGACAGATCCTCCGACGGAATATGTTGAGCCGACAGATCCGCCTTATGTTGAGCCAGAGCCGCAGCAGCCAACAGCAGATCCTTCATGGAAGCCCGGTGAGAACGGCGAGTACGATCAAAACGGCGTCTGGGTACCTTATGTTGAGTTCCAGAACGGCGAATGGGTCTACAGTGAAGAGACTGGCATGACAACATGGCACTGGTATTGATGGACGGAAATAATACCAGCGGAATAATAACAAAATGCTTAGGGGGACTCTATACTGTAGAGTCCCCTGACGGCATATATGAGTGTAAAGCAAGAGGAGTTTTCCGCAACAGAGGGATAAGTCCCTGCGTGGGCGACAGGGTGACACTGGATAACGGTGTCATCAGCGAGATAGCTCCACGAAAAAACAGTATAATCCGACCTCCCCTTGCAAATCTTGACCAGCTTATATTCATAGTCTCTACCTGCTCTCCTGCACCGAATTATCTGATACTGGATAAGTTCATAGCTATTGCGGAGTACAAGGGCATACGCCCTGTGGTGGTGATAACAAAGACAGACCTGGGCGACAGTGCCCCCATACATGAGATATACGGCGGTATCGACATCGATGTGATCGATGTGGACTACTCTCAGCCCTCTACGGTGGACAGGGTAAGGAAGCTGCTCTCCGGAAAGATAAGCGCATTTACAGGGAACTCCGGAGCAGGCAAGTCAACACTGCTGAACGCTGTTGATCCTACACTGGATATACCTACCGCTGAAATAAACAAAAAGCTGGGCAGAGGCCGCCACACCACACGCCATGCGGAGCTGTACAAGCTTTCGGGCGGAGGATATATCGCTGACACTCCCGGTTTCTCCACATTTGAGACGAACCGCTATGATATCATACGCAAGGAGGAGCTTGCAGACTGTTTCCGTGAGATGAGAGACTTTACCGGAGACTGCCGTTTCAGGGACTGCTCACATACCTGTGAGAAGGGCTGTGCGGTGCTGGAAGCACTGGACAGGGGAGAGATACATAAGAGCCGCCATGAAAGCTACTGTACTATGTATGAAGAGGCAAAACAGCTTAAGGAGTGGGAGCTTAAATGAAAAGATGCCATATTTTTGCAGGGGGAGAGCTTGGCAATATAGCTAAGTACTGGTTTCCCAACCACGGAGGCTACGTTATCTGTGCCGACAGCGGTTATAAACACGCAAAGAAGCTGAAACTGAAGCCGGATGTGATAGTCGGGGACTTTGATTCCTACAAAGGAAAGCTGCCGGATGACTGCGAGATAATACGTACGGTGCCGGAGAAAGACGATACCGATACCCTTATGGCGGTAAAAATAGCGATAGAGCGTGGGTATGATGTCATATATCTCTACGGAGCAATGGGAGGTCCTCGCTTTGACCATGCCTTCGCAAATATTCAGACTATTTTATATGCCCGTGAGCACGGTGCTGACCTCATGCTTATAGGAAACGAGTTTATCTGCATACAGGGAGCAAAAGAGGGCGAGGCTATGTACATCGATGAGTCAAAACGCTGGGGATTCAAGTATCTTTCAGTGTTTGCAATAACCGAGACAGTGAAGATAAGAAGTCTCAGGGGAGTAAAATATCCGCTCGAAAACTACGAGATGAAGAACTCGTTCCCTATAGGAGTGAGCAACGAGATAACCTGTGAACACGCTTTCCTTGACATAGAGAGCGGACTTGCTCTTGTTATTCAGTCCTGATGTAACAAATATGTTCCTGCTGAATATAATGGAATATATCCATTATAAGGAGGCATACTTAATGAAGGTAGTAGTCATCAGAAGCCCCAAATTGCTTGCAGGAATATTCAGAGCCATATTCCGGATAAAAAAGGAAGAACAGGAACAGTAAAATACATGGCGTACATGATGGACGACTGAGACTGTCAATTAAGCTCAGATCAAATTGAAAAACTGCGGGCGCCGGGACGGCGCCCCTATATAAAATCGAAAAATATCACAAAATTGTAGGGGCGGCGATTCGCCGCCCGCATTGCCGTTTTAGTAAATTATGACTTTTGTGATAAACAGAGGCGTACATGATGTACGCCTGTTTTTATAGGAAATATTTGAAAATATGATTTAATTTATTTCCTGCTCTTGAAATCTGTGATTTGATGTGATATAATTAATTGTAAGCGTGCATATGCACAAATTATTATTACGAAAAGAGGAAATATAATGCCTGCTAATATTGTTGTCGGAACTCAGTGGGGAGACGAAGGAAAGGGTAAGATCATTGACATAATCTCTTCCCGTGCTGACGTTGTTGTTCGTTCTCAGGGCGGTAATAATGCCGGTCATACCGTTGTTAACAACGGAGAAGTGTATAAGCTCCACCTTATCCCTTCCGGTATACTTTACCCCAATACTCTCTGCCTCATCGGCGCAGGAGTAGTTCTTGATCCAAAGGACTTCATCGGAGAGCTGGACAGCCTTGCTGAAAGAGGTATCAAGACTGAGGGACACCTTAAAGTTGATCCCCGTGCACATATCGTTATGCCATGGCACATTGCTCTTGACGGTCTCTCAGAGGCATTCAGAGGCGGCAAGGACATCGGTACTACAAAGCGTGGCATAGGCCCGACATACATGGACAAGTATGAGAGATGCGGCATAAGGATGTATGACCTTACACATCCTGAGGTGCTTGCAGAGAAGATACAGTCCACAGGCAGACTTAAGAATAAGATAATCACAGAGGTATACGGCGGCGAGCCATTCGACCTTGATGCCGTTACTAAGGAGTATACCGAGTACGGCAAGAGACTTCTTCCCTATATGGATGATGTTTCTGTTCTCACCTTTGAGGCTGACAAGGCCGGAAAGACTATCATGTTCGAGGGAGCTCAGGCTACTCTCCTTGATATCGATTTCGGTACTTATCCTTACGTAACATCTTCACATCCACTCTCAGCAGGCGTATGTGTAGGTACAGGCGTAGGCCCTAAGGTCATCACAAACATAATCGGTGTAGCAAAGGCTTATACTACCCGTGTAGGCAAGGGACCATTCCCGACTGAGCTTGACGATGAGATCGGCGACCAGATCAGAAATGTAGGCGGCGAATTCGGTACAACTACCGGCCGTCCGAGAAGAACAGGCTGGTTCGATGCAGTTATCGTCCGCCACTCAGTAAGAGTGAACGGCCTCGACAGCCTTGCTATCAACAAACTGGACACCCTTGCAGGCATAGATACGCTCAAGGTGTGCGTTGCCTACAAGAAGCCCGATGGAACTATCACAGAAAACTTCCCGCCCACTCTCGAAGAGCTGGAGGGCTGTGAGCCTGTTTACGAGGAGTTCCCCGGTTTCAGTGAGGATATCTCAAAGTGCAGTAGCTTTGATGAGCTGCCGGACAATTGCCGCAGCTATATAGCTCGCCTTGAGGAACTGGTGGGATGCCACGTAAGTATGGTTGGAATCGGCCCCGACCGTGCTCAGATTCTTGAAAGGTAAAATGAGGATAATAAAGAATATTATTGCAGTTGCTGCTGCGCTGACCTGTTTAGTTGGCGCAGCACCGGCATATTCAGCGGTATCTGCCGCTTATACTGAGGCTGTTACAGACAGCGCTCAGACAAAGAATACTTTTGCTTCTTCAAACGAGGCAGCAATATATGTAAGAGAACAGCTTGTAAAGAGAAATACCGATATTTCCATAACTCTTCCCAGTGATGAGGGGATTTCAGGCCGTGATCTTATGAACAAGGTGATCGATCTTGCCGTAGCTGAAACAGACGTTGGCAGTGAGGGGGACTATCTCCGCATGAGCATGAAGGGCCACGGCGGCATGATAACAAAATCTTCCGGTCAGATCACTCTTGACATCCATGTGGATTACTATACCGATGCGGAGCAGGAGAAGTATGTCGCCGGAAGGATAGCAAGCATAGTCTCTATGCTCAAACCAGACGGCAAGTCGGAGTACGAAAAGATCCTCTCTGCTTATAAATGGACCACTGCCAATATAAGCTATGCGGATGATATGGAAAATGATATCATATTCACAGCTTATGGCGCCCTCCATAACGGAAAAGCGGTCTGTCAGGGCTATGCACAGGTTATGTACCGTATGCTCAGGGAGATGGGGGTAGCTGTCCGCATGATAACCGGTACCGGTACCGGAGGAGGAAATCATGTATGGCTGATAGCAGAGGCTGACGGCTGGTATTACTATATCGATCCAACATATGACGGCGGTGAGAAGCCGGAGAATTTCATGTTCTTTATGAAGGGAACAGAGGATTTCGACCTCGGAGAGGCAAAGCATTCTCCCAGCCATGGAAAGAAGGAGCTCCCTCATCTTGAACCGGATTACTATTCGGAGGAGTTCAACTCTGAATATCCCATAAACGTTACGGAATACGTTCCCTCCTCACCGGCATATCGCTTTATTCTCGGGGATGTGGATCTGAACGGCTGTATTGATGCCTTTGATCTTACGAATCTCAGACAGGGGATACTCTATGGTATCTTCTCAGAAAGAAGCAGACTTGCAGCTGATGTTGACTGCGACGGCAGTGTTAAGTTAAATGATCTTGTACTCTTACAGTCCTACCTTATGGGCAGAGTAAGCTCGTTTGCTGACAAGGCTGTATAGTGAGAGGTATGTGGCTATGAAGATCATGAAATGTATTGCCGCAGCAGCAGCGGCAGCCATAATGCTGGTATTTCCGGCAGATAAATGCTATGCCCGATATGATGCATCAGCAGTAGGTGTATCTGTTCAGCAGCCGGTATATTCTGCACAGAGCTTTGACACTGTGGAACTGGCAGCAGATTACCTTAGCTCTGAGGTAAAGAAGCATTCTGCTGAGATACGCATCAGTGCTCCGATAAGTTTTGAACAGTCCGAAAACTATCTCAGATCATTGTTTGACGCAGCATTCCCTGAGACAGGCAGAGGCAGCGACGGTGATTACCTTCGCTATTCCATAAAGGATCTGTCCTGCGGTATGAGCGGAAATAATAAGAAGGTCACATTTACACTGAAATTATTATACCATACCACTTCATCACAGGAGAGCTATGTTGACAAAAAGGTCAAAGAGATAGAGGATAGCCTGGAGCTTTCAAAAAAGAATGACTACGGCAAGCTCTATGCTATATATGACTGGATCATAAAGAACGTGACTTATTCTCAGAGCACGGAAAATACCGAGGTATTTTCAGCATACGGCGCTCTGAAAAACGGCAATGCTGTCTGTCAGGGCTTTTCGCAGCTCTTCTACAGAATGGCAATGGATTCAGGCGTATCATGCCGTATTATCGGCGGAACTGCCGGTAATTCAAGCCACGCCTGGCTGATAGCGGCCGTAAACGGAACATATTACTTCCTTGATCCCACCTGGGACAGCGCATATAAAGGCCAGGTGAGGTACTACTTCCTTCAGGGAGAGAACGACTTTGATCCCTCCGGCGCACAGATGAAGCATACTATGGGTACTGACGGTAACGATATCTATCCGGATTACAATTCTTCCGGATTCAGGAAGCTCTACCCGATATCCAAGACGAAATACTCATCCAGTGACAGACCAGGCAGCTATGAGCTGGGAGATATCAACGGTGACGGAACTATAGACGGCTCAGACGCAACAATGGTACTCAAGGCATACGGCCAGCTTAATTCATTTGGAAACTGCGGTATGCCGGCTCTCCAGAGACTTGCATCAGATGTTAACAGCGACGGAACTGTTGACGGCACGGATGCAACTATAATACTGAAGTACTTCTCGTTTGTCCTCGCAGGTCACAAGATCTCGTTCAAGGACTTTCTCAAAATGTAAAAGTAAGAGGTGGATTTAATGAACAACGAAAACGGATTCGGCGGTTCTCCGCTGGAGGATATCGAGTATACAGCTCCGAAGCCAAAAAATGACGGCCCTACAGGAGTAGCAGCGCCGGTACTTGACGATATAGATTATGTAGCTCCGACAGCTAAGAAGGGCGGCCCTACAGGAGTTGCTGCTCCCGTGCTTGATGATATGTCAGGCTATACTCCGCAGAGTGAGAAGAAGGGCGCTCCGACCGGAGTTTCCGCTCCTGTTCTGGATGATGAGGTACCATATACAAGCAATTCATCCCAGCCTGAACAGCTGGTGCTCACGGATGAGGAGATAATCAACGGCCTTACTCCGGAGCTGCTGGAGACGTTTAACAAGCTTCCTCCTGAGAATCAGCAGAAGGTACTTGATATGAGAAGGGCACAGCTTGGCGCTGTTGCACCAGCACCTGTTGTTTCAGCTCCCGTGCTTGATGAGGACAACTACACACCTCCTCCGAAGAAGGAAGAGCCAGTAAAGCCGGCTGAACCGATAACAGCACCTGTTCTTGATGAAGCTCCTGAGCCGCCTAAGTACGTACCAAAGTATGTTGACGAGGATCTCGAAAGAGCAAAGCAGGAGGCCTCGAAGAAAGCGGTAGCCGCTCAGCTCGTATCTGAGCAGAAGGATTCCAAGGAGAGCTTGAGAATGATGATCCAGCTCAAGGAAGAGCGTCAGGCAGAACTTGCAGAAAAAGGCTTCAAGCTTTCATTGGTAGTGGCTCTGATAGGAATAGTTGCCGCAGTAGCATTTTATCTACTCTATGCAGGACAGCTTGGCCTGAAATACAAAGACGGCATGAGCGGTATCAGCAGTACTGTGAGCAATTCTGCACTTTATTTTGCATTGGCAGCCGGAGCTTGCGCTATATTACTTATAACCGGCGTAGGATTCGTGAAGTCGCTCACCTCATTGGTGTTCCTGCTGTTGGGAATAGTACAGTTGTTCCCGGGAATAGTGATGATACCACAGCATGAGGGAAGCCTTGTCCTTGTGGGTATCCTCTATGCAGTGGCTATGATATGCACAGTTGTTGTGTTCTTCATGCTCTCGGGCAGCGAGGCTATAGGCCAGTTCTTTAAAAAAGAAAAGTGATATAAAGCTGATAAAAGGCGTCCCTTTCAAAAGGGACGCCTTTCGTGTTCAACATGATTTTAATAAAGACACTTTATTATCCTGGGACGATGACCGGCTCAGATGCCGCAGTCTTCGTAGTCCTTCCATTTTTCGATATAGAGTCTGTTGCTCCAATTCTTATACATGATGTAAGTAACAGAGACTATAGCGAGGAAAATAGCGCTCAGGAGAGGAAGTGAATCTTTTAAAAAGCAAGCTTTGTTTTTTATCTGTCCTTTCATCATATTTACCTCCTTTCCACCCTTAGGATATATGAATTGAGGGGCAGAAAGCCGCCCCTCTGACAGATCATGTGATTATTCAGCTGTTTCAGCATCAGCTGCCGGAGCAGCACCGCCGTTCATTTCAGCCATCAGTCTTGCGAGCTCAGCATCGACCTTAGCGTCTGACTCGATCTGATCGAAGGTCTCGGTAAGGTCGTCCTTATCCATGCCAGCGATCTCTGAGAATGCAGCAGCCTCAGCTTCCTTGCGCTCGATCTTTTCTTCCATTTTGCCCAGCTTTTCGAGAGCAGAATTGCCGTCGAATCCGCCGGTAGACTTAGCGAGGCTCTTCTGAGTATCAGCCATCTGAGAACGTGCGATGAGCATAGCCTGACGTGACTTAGCCTCATCCAGCTTTGACTTGAGCACTTCTACCTGATTACCGATAGCTTCGGTCTGAGCAGAGATCGAATCGAACATCTCCTTGTAGTTAGCAACATCCTCATCAGCCTTGACTTTCTTGGCGAGAGCCTGCTTTGCAAGTTCAGGATTACCCTGAGCGAGGGCAGCTTTAGCCTTGGATTCCCAGCTTGCAGAGATCTTCTGAGCCTCAAGATACTTCTTCTCGGCGAGACGTTCACTTGCCTTAGCCTTACCGTAATTCTGGGTAGCCTTGGTAAGCTCCTGCTGCATATCGATAATTATCTGCTTGACCATCTTCTCCGGATCCTCAGCTCTGTCGATGAGGTCGTTGACGTTAGCCTTGAGCAGATCACTTAATCTTCTGAAAATTCCCATAGTTAAATCCTCCTGTTTCATGGTAATGATGTGTTGAACGGTGCGGACCCCTTTCCGCTACCGTCATAATTATTATATATTACAAAAGCCGGCTTGTCAAGAAAAATCGTGTTGATTTCATCAAATTTTCATTGTTATTACAAAATGATTCTGAGCAAAATGCTGTTAATGAGGCCGAAATACTCGGTGATAGGCAGTTTCGGAGAGTTTATATCTCCTCGGCCTCTACCTCATCGATATAACGGCTCAGCTCTTCAAGGGAGATGCCTTTGGATTCAAGGGGCTCGTCCTCGTTTATCCTGAGGAGCTTTTCCCGCAGATCAAGCATTTTCTTGAAGCGTTCATATGCTTCCGCATTCATAACGACCAGGTCGGGCTGGCCTTCCTTGGTGAGCTTGAGCGGTTCGGAGGTCATATTACAGAGCTTGACGAAGAGATCGTAATTGGCGCTGAAATCCTCATGCTTTATAGAGATCATAAAGTTTGCTCCTTTCGGGTAAAAAATAATTATAAATGCAGTATCTGTCTTGCAGATATATGCGGCTGAGTTACACTTATTGTACAACATAAGGGCAGAAAAGTCAAGGATCATGGTTTTATAAAACTGATTGGCAGTATATGACGGTTCGTGCGTGTTGGATAATATAAAAAGCATGATAGATCAGTTGGTCAGTATTATATGTCATTGAAAGTCTTTCTGTTATGAGCTATAATGTTATCAGACAGAGAAAACCGGCGTCGCAGGGGATCGCCGGTTATATCTGAGCAAAGCAAAGACATGGATATTTTTGTTCTGTTTTGCTTTTCAGGAGAGATGTTAATAATGACCGCAGCTGAAAAAGAGATACTGGTGCGGCCGGAGCTTTAGGCGGCTTCGGAAGGATCACCATAGATCAGCAGAATGCGGCGGAGAGACAGTTGAGCGGATGTGTGTATTAGGCAGCATATCCGGTTTGACAGAAAAGGACACAGTTACCCTCAAAGGAATCAATGGTCTGAATGGCATGATCTTTAGCATTGTTTGTGCAGTATAAAACAGCGTAAATAGAAAAGCTGTCAAGGATGAAAAACGTTCTTCAGGGGGCCTGCTTAAGAGCAGGAATAATTGGGTACTGAGTTGATCAGTGCTGGATCATGTACCATGCCGGCTGTTGTTACAGCGGAGACTCCAGACGGCCTCTGCAATTAAATAATGAAACCTCTCTTATGTAAGGGTACGGCCGTAAGGCCTTATCCTTACAAAGCACCTTACCCCGGAGCATATATTGTTGTATAGCTCCGGCAGCAGATATATGCAGATTAGTCTGCATGGAATGCTGATATCTCTCCCGGAGGCCTGATAAACCTCCGGTTCCCCTAAATATAATGATATAATGGAAAAAGGAACTGGATATACAGTTCCTTTTTTCATTGTTATGAGTTTTCGCTTAGATAGGTACCTATCCTGTTGTTGAGCATCTCCACGCAGTCATCCACAGATTGCTCGCCGTTTAGGACTGAGGTGTATTCCTCCTTGATGATATCATCAAGCATAGTATCATAGTAGGGCTCAAAGGTTACGTTATCAAGGTAGCCGAGAAACTGGTCTATCTGCTCCTGCGACATACTGAAAGTCCCCTGACCTGAGTGGGAGGAAGCATTCTGATAAATGGTACCAGCTTTGTATTTATAGTTCCCGGTAGTTACAGCATGAGCGCTGTCCCTGATGACTGGGATGCCGCTGGACAGGGCAATGCTTTCCTGAGCATCAGAGCTGAACATCTCGCTGATGAACTCATATGCCTCTTCCTTGCGGGGACTTGTGGACATTATCCCCACCATTGCACTGATATTTGTATAGCTGCCGCCGCCGTTTACCGACGGTACTCCTACAAATGTCAGGTCACCTGTACCCTCAAAATTGTAATAGAAATCATATATCCAGCCGTTGATGCCGTCGGCAGGACTATAGTATACCAATGCGTGGTCATGGATGAAGGTATCGAAGTCGTTGTAGCTCTCAAAACCGTCCTTCTGAGCCTCACTCACAAATTGAAGAGCCTCTCTGAAAGGTCCGCTGAAATCGCAGGAGTTGTTTTCAAGGTCTATAGACTCACGGCCAAGAAGGGGCAGGAAATACTCACTGGTAAGGATATTAAAAAATGAGCCGAGAAAGTTCGAGCCTTCCGGAGTGTTTTTACATGCAGCAATAGCATCCTTATAGGACCAGTCGGTGAGCTCCTCGCCGTAGAAGGAGCTTTTGGCACAGGCGGTATTCAGCCTGTAATTGGTGAAAAGCGCATTTATCTCGCCGTCAGTCCGCAGACCTTCAATGACGTTTGGGTAGAAGTCGCCTGTGCTGACACCGGTATCTCCTTCGAGATATGGTGTCAGGTCAGCCAGATAGTCCTTTTTCCGCAGGGAGTTCATTACATCGGGAGAGGTTATTATAATATCAGGGATCTTGCCAGAGAGTATATCGGTATTCATATTGGTGATGGCACGTTCTGTGTCAAGGCCGCTTTCTGTCAGGTAGTTTGTCTCCTTGATATCGTATTTCCCAGAAATACTTCCGAACTTCTCGTTCATATTGTATGAGTAGGCAGGATCGCCGGTTGTTAAGTATACTATAAGCTCCGTTTTGCCTGTATCAGAGGTGCCTTTGCCGTTTTTTCCGCCGCAGGAAACTGCCCCTGCAAGCAGCATTCCTGCTGAAATAAGCGATATGAGTTTTTTCATAATGACATCTCCTTTATGAATTCTCGCTTAGATAGGTACCTATCCTGTTGTTGAGCATATCCACACATTCATCAGCGGACTTTTCACCGTTCATCACAGCGGAGTATTCCTCCTTTATGATATTGTTTATCTCAGGGGTGATGCCGAGTTCTATCTTTACAGAAGTTGCGTAGTCGATAGCCTGCTGTATCTGCTCCGGACTTATTCTCCATGTCTCATTGCTGTCAAAGTGGGAGGGATTAGAGTAACCGGCGATAGCTCCGTTTTTCCACTTATGCTTATCGGAGGTTATCTCCGTCAAGGCGGAGGATATTACAGGTACATCAAAAACTTGGCCGGGGTCGCCCTGTAACTCCGGGGCAAGAAGGCTGTTGATTATGGCCCATGCGTCCTCCTTGTGGGAGCTGTTCTCCATGATTCCGTACAGCTCGCTTGTCCAGCCTATGGCTCCGCTGCCGTTAATGGAGGGATAGCCCACAAATGTAAGGTCACTGCCTTCAATGTAATAGTATTCCTGCGCCATAGTTGCGGTAAGACCAAGAGGGAATGGGACTCCACTGAGAAGAGCCTTGTCGGAGAGAAGGGAATCATCATAGTAGCCGAAGGGATATTCCCTGTCTGGCAGACCGGACAGAAATTCCAGAGTCTCCTTGAATGGGCCGCTGAAATCACAGGTGCTGTCCTCAAAGTCGATAGAGTCATAGGCCACCTTTGTCAGCATATATTCCCAGAGCGTATCTTCAGATGTAGCTCCCCGGAGGAATTCCATATCCTCCGGCAGGTTTTTGTAGGTCTCGATAGCATCCTTGTAGCTCCAGCCGGTCATGTCTTTGTCGAAATGGTATGCCTTGGCAGTTGCAGTCTTGAAATAGAAGCTGTCGTAGATGTAGTCTATTTTCCCGTCATGGGTTATGCTCTCCCTGACATTTGGGAGAAAATCGCCGGGCTTGGTTCCGTCATAGCTCTCCATAAGGGGAGTGAGGTCCGCAAGATAGCCTTTCTTCCGGAGCTTTTCCATGTTGTGGGACTGAGTGACGATTATATCAGGGGAGTTGCCGGAGAGTATCTCGATATTCATATCCGTCAGCGCCTGAGTGCCGTAAGGATCGTCCTCGCAGAAAAATTCGGTCTCGTCAAGGACGTACTTCCCACTTTCTCTGACGAATTTATTGATAGGGTCGTTGTCATTGCGGTGGAATGTGGTGGTGTAGAACAGCTTTATGTGTATCTTTTCCTGAGAGCCGTCCTGAAAATTGCCGTCGGGGATAACAACAGTGTCAGACGAGCTCTTTTTTCCTTTTCCGCAGGAAACAGCCCCTGCAAAGAACGTCATAGCTGTCAGCAATGCAATAAGTCTTTTCATAGCTCACTCCTCCTTAACATTATGAGAAATTCTCTGAAAGATAAATGGAAATACGATCCTGAAGTCTTTCCGCACACTGTTCGGCAGTACATTCGCCGTGGAAGTAATTGCCGGTCTCCTCATAGTAGATATCGTATATGAAGTTCCGCATCTCGATATCATTGCCGGAGAACTTGTTGGGATTGGCGGTGGGCTGAGCGTCGTTGATGAGCTTATTCACCTTCTCAATGACCTCATCGGTGACCTCTCCGCATTTTTTATATGTCACGCTGTCCACGAAGTCTCTGTCAACATCGTAGACCACACCGGTGTAGTCCTTTATATCATCCGGGTAGCCGTCCTGGCTATAGTCGTAGGGCTGTTTTGCAGCCTCGGCTGCGATAGCAAGTCCGGACTTTGTAACAGGGAAACCTCCCATAAGAGTCTTTCCACGGCCGGTATAGTATTTCCTTGCGGCCTCGTCGCTGATGACCGTTTTCACGAACTCCCATGCAAGCTCCGGGTGCTCGGAATGCTTGGTGACCATAAATGTATCTCCGGCGCTGTTAATAATATCGGTGTGTCCTGGAGACTGCCACTCGCCGAGAGTAGTTACATCCTCGCCGCCGAATGCACCGTTTAACTTTGTCAGATAATCAGCGTAATGCCAGATATCCATAGTCATGAACAGTGTCTTGTCCTCCGCATATTCATTCTGCTGGAGGTGGAACTGCTCTGCTGCATTTTCTGTTGAGCCTACCGGGTCACTGTATGTGATAGTGTCCGGGTCAGTGCCCTTGCTTGCGTACTCTATCATGCGGATGAACTGGGGTGAATCAAAATTGCAGGATGCATTTTTGAAGTCCACGAAGTCAGGCCAGTCCAGACTGCAAAGCTGGTACCATGTAGCAGGCTCTTCACGATACCATTCCCAGTAGCTGTGGAATCCCATTCCCTCCGGGAGGTTCTCATAAAGGTCCATATAGGTGTCGATATTCCAATCGTCTATATCCTTTACAAATTTTGTCTTGGCAGTGTTGGGGAGAACTAAGCTGATAGTAGAGGGCATGACATAGGCGTGACCGTCAGCGGCAGAGTCTATCAGCCTGAGTGCAGAGGGCACAAAGTCCTCACGGCTGATGTCTGGGTCTGAGTCGATATAGTCGTAGAGGTCAACAGCAACATCCTTTTCGAGCATATCAATATCAGCGAAAATTCCGTTCATGTCGTAGCCTATCAGTACATCAGGCAGGTCACCGCTGAGAGCATCCTGCAAGACCTGTTCAGAGGCCTTTTCGTAGGCTTCCTCACTGCCGGTGTTGTCGTTAAGGTACACTTTCAGTTCCGCCTGAACGTCCTGGTGAGTATCGTTGAAAAGCTCGATATAGAAATTGTCAAAGAAGCTGCCCTGGAAGGTGCCTACGGTTATTGTTTCGATATTTGCAAACTCAGAAGGGTCACAGGGAGTGAAGCGTTTCATCTCAGCAGTGTACTCCGACCAGTTGACAATGGGCACAATGATATCACCCTCGTCAGTCATGGCAAAGCCCACCATGCCATCAGCGGTGAGGCCGGCCTTGTTTACAGCAAATACAGGCTCTATTGACTGATCCGAAGCCTTTATGCCATAGGCGGTAGAGGCTGTACGTATGAATGCCGACCATTCACCGGTGCCGGGCAGAAGATTGCCGTTTATGGAATAGCCGAACTCATAGGAAGCGTTTCCGGCGGTAAGAGTACCATCGCTGTTGACGGTCTGCAATGACAGCATATCGCCTTCGGATACAGCACATATCATTTCTCCGGCGGCGTTCAGACCGATAGCCTCGACCTCACCGCTGTCAGGTGTGATCTGTCCGATATAAGTGCCGCTGATATTGAAGAGGTGGTACTCATCGTCGATTATAACAGCAACTTTTTCATTGTCCATGGCAGCTCCTGAAAGGCGTGTATCGCTGTTTGGGACAACATCAAAGCCTGTGACCTCGTTATCGGACAGCATTTTTCCGTCCGGGGAGAATCTGGCGATATGGAATGTGAAGTCAGCATTTTGCAGGAATTTTGTTTTTTCATCCCAGTCCTCGGGGATGTCATCCGGATCAACTTCCGGATGAACTGTGAAGTTGAGGAGAGTTCCGTCTGCTGCCACAGCATAGTCATAGGTTATCGGCACTTCAAAATCCGGTATCTCCACCGGTTCAAAGCTGGTGAGGTTCTTGTCAGTGCGCCAGAACTGAGGAGTTTTTGCGCCGGAACCGAGTATGAGAAAATCATTGCCGCTGTTGAATGAATCGAACCGGTATATCATGGCCATATCCGCAGGCAGCTCAACAGAGGCTTTCCTGTACGCTATATTATCCAGCTTTTCAGCTGTATAAGTGACCTTTTCAGTACCGAAACTGTTCTTTTTGCCGCAGGCTGCAGCTGATGATATGAATACAAGTGATGTTAAAAGAGCAAATATTTTTTTCATAATAATACCTCCTGAAAAGCAGCACGGCTGTATGGGCGTTTTAATTTCTATAAACAAGTGCTTTCTGAAAGCAAAAAAGACGAAGCCTGCAACAAAATCAGCTAAATGCACAAAGGAGATGAAAATTCTATGTGCATTTACACAAAATGCTGGTAGTCCCCTTTTATTTTTGTACAAAAAATGATATAATAACTATTGTATAGAACAACATTCCTGATGTTGAAATAATCAGGCAGGAGGGTAAGATGAACAGCGACAGGATCATAAGCATAGCCGTAGTTGTTGCCGGTATAGATGAGGAATACCAGGTGAATATTATCAGCGGCATTAACAGCTTTGCAAAGGAAAACAATATCAATATCGCATATTTCGCTGCTTTCGGCGGAATGCTGGCGAGCAAGCGTTTCGATATAGGTGAGTACAGCATCTATGACCTTATCGATTTCAGCCGCTTTGACGGTGCGCTGCTCATGACGAATACAGTCAACGATGTTGCCGTAAAGGAACGAATTACAGACAAAGTGAAAAGTGCCGGAATACCGGCAGTTGTATTTGACTGCGCTGATTATCCGGAGTTCTACAACATTGCCATAAACAATTCCGGTGCTATGTCAGAGCTGATAGAGCACGTTATAAACGAGCATAATGCAAAGGTAATAAACTATATCTCAGGTCCGCTGTCAAATCCCGAGGCAAGGGCAAGATACGAGGCATTCCTTAATGTTATGGGCGAGCACGAGCTTAAGGTGGAGGACGACAGAGTTTATTTCGGCGAATTCCGTACACATGACGGCCGCATTGCTGTTGAGGAATTCATAGCGACAGGTATACCCATGCCTGATGCGATAATATGTGCAAATGACGCAATGGCTCTGACAGCAGTAACTGCTCTGGAAAAGAACGGATATAAAGTCCCGGATGATATAATAGTCACCGGATTTGACTATACATACAGTGCGAGAAATTACTGTCCTGCACTTTCGTCAGTGAAAAGGCCGCTGTTTACTGCCGGATATAAGGCTTGCAGCATAGTATACGATATACTTAACGGCGGTGATCCTCAGAAGGAGATATTGCTTGATGCATATCCTGTGTTTTCTGAGAGCTGCGGATGTTCATCAGCAGACGGAGATGACTTTGCAGACTACAAAAAGCGTACCTACAGGAAGACTGAAACAACCAACGCAAATATATCCATGCTCAACCGCCTTACTGCAAGACTGGCGGAGACAGAGGACGCATCCGAGCATTTTGACGTTATCGAGAGTTTTATCGAGGAGATAGGCTGCGAAAGATTTTCACTGTGTCTCACCGAGGACTGGCAGGATGCCTATAACTTCAGCACAGTCTTTGATACCAGCATCGGCGGATATGCCGGATATATGACTGCTCCGCTTATCTGGGACAAAGGTGAGCGCCGCAGCGTAGGCTATTATCCCAGCAGCAAAATGTTTCCGGAAAGCTTTGAGACCGGCGGTAATATAAGTTATTTCCTGCCTCTGCATTTCAGAGAGAGATGCCTCGGCTACTACATAATGACAAACGGAGACTTCCCGATAAACAGTCTCCTATGCCATACTCTGACTATGAATATAAGCAATTCTATAGAGAATATACGCAAGCTTTTCCACCTGAACAAGACCATGGATGAGCTCAACAGACTCTATGTCATCGATCCTCTCTGCAATATCTACAACCGCAATGGCTTTATAAATATAGCAGACGATCTGTTCCGGGAGTGCGTTGCGGATCATCGTACAGTGATGCTTAGCTTCGTTGATATGGACGGTCTCAAGTTCATTAATGATAACTACGGCCATAATGAGGGCGATATGGCTATACAGCGCCTTGCCGGAGTTATACAGGAATGCTGCGGTCAGAGCAGTATCTGTGCAAGGTTCGGCGGAGATGAGTTCATAATCTTCTTCTCATCAATAAATGAAGGCTTTGCGGAGGCACTTGAAAGGAAATTCAATGCCAAGATAGAATCCTCCAATGCCTCCATAAGAAAACCGTATCAGCTTTCAGCAAGTATCGGAAGCATAGTGAAAAAGCTGGAGGAGGGCGATACTCTCTATGGCATAATCCAGCAGGCCGATGAGAAAATGTATGAGATAAAGAAGCAGAAAAAGCGTTCAAGAAGATCTACGGATATTCCTGAATAAGAAAAAGCCATGAAGATCATTCATCTTCATGGCTTTTGCATTTATTTAGTATGATATTGGTGATATCCGAAGGCTTTTCTGCTATAAAGTCAGCACCTTCTTCTTCAAGCTCCTGGCGGCCTCTGAATCCCCATGAACAGCCTATTGATGTGATACCGGCGTTTTTCCCTGTCCGGACATCGACATTGCTGTCACCGATCATATATACATTGCCTTCTGCCGGAAGGCTTCCGAGGATTTCGGCGATAATAGCTGGATCCGGTTTTTTTGGCCTTTCCGCACAGCCTCCCAGGATCTTTACAAAATGAATATCCGGCAGCAATGCGGAGGCAATGCTCCTTGCGAAATCCTGTGGTTTATTTGTGGCTATGGCAAGCTGCACACCGGCAGCTTCAAGCGCGGTAAGGCAGTCTGTGATGCCGTCATAAACAACGGTTTTATCCAGAAAATGCCTGCCGTAGTATTCACTGAACAACTCATGGAGCTTTCCGGCATCGTCTTTATGTTCATCCGGGAGCGCACGGTAACAGAGTTTTTGTGCGCCGTTGCCAACGAAGTGCTTGTATTCCTTGTAGGAATGTTCAGGGTATCCCATTTCTCTCAATCCATGATTCACGGCATCGGAAAGATCAGCAATAGTATCGGCAAGAGTACCGTCCATATCAAAAATAGCTGTTATCATGTTTCCTCCGATCATATTCTTGCGGCAAGAAGTTCGGAATATTTCTGCCTGAACTGTTCAAATCTGTCCTCATCGATAGCTTCTCTGATCTTCTCTGTAAGAGTGTTGTAGAAGTAGAGATTATGCTGTACGGCAAGTCTGCCGGCGAGCTGTTCATGTGCTTTGAAGAGGTGGCGGATATATGCCCTGCTGAAGTTGCGGCAGGTAGGACAGTCGCACTGCTCATCTACCGGACGTGGATCGGTCTCATAGCATTTGTTGCCCAGGTGCATGATACCGCTCCATGTGAACACCGTTGCATGGCGGGCGTTACGGCTCGGCATTACGCAGTCAAACATATCAACGCCACGGGCAACAGCTTCGATTATATTGGACGGAGTTCCTACTCCCATAAGGTATCTTGGCTTATTTACAGGCATAAACGGTTCTACCACATCGATGATGCGGTACATCTCAGAGGTCTCCTCGCCAACAGCAAGACCGCCGATAGCATAGCCGTCAAGATCGAGCTTTGCAATATCCTCCATATGCTTTATACGGAGGTCATCGTAGGTCGAGCCCTGATTTATGCCGAAGAGCATCTGGTGCTTGTTTATGGTATCAGGCAGACTGTTGAGCCTTGCCATTTCCTCTCTGCACCTGTTGAGCCAGCGTGTAGTGCGCTCGATAGAGGCTTCAACGTACTTCCTCGGTGAAGGATTCTCGATACACTCGTCGAAGGCCATTGCGATAGTTGAGCCCAGATTTGACTGTATCTGCATACTTTCCTCCGGTCCCATGAATATACGCTTTCCGTCGATATGGGAGGCGAAGTAAACGCCTTCCTCCTTTATCTTACGCAGCTTTGCCAGTGAGAATACCTGGAATCCGCCGCTGTCGGTGAGTATGGGCTTATCCCAGTTCATAAACTTATGAAGTCCGCCCATCTGTTTGATAACGTGGTCTCCGGGACGCAGGTGGAGGTGGTATGTGTTGCAGAGCTCTACCTGAGTCTTGAGGTCACGCATATCCACGGAGGATATACCGCCCTTTATAGCCGCAGCAGTGCCAACATTCATGAAGCAAGGCGTCTGGAATGTACCGTGAACAGTCTCAAAACAGCCTCTTCTTGCCTTATTGTCTTTTTTTAAAAGAGTAAACATAATTGCTCCTTAATTATATTTATCAGTCCAGATCGTATTCCTTTCCCTTTTCAGGCTCTCTGGACTCATGGTAATTGAAAAAGCCCTGAAGGGTGCCGTCCTCGCCTCTGATGGCTCTTATGTAGACGTCCTGATTCTGCTCATCGTCATGGAAGGCGAATACTTTGTTGTTTTTGGTATCCTCCTTGAACCATTCGATAGACATATCAAGCTTTGAAAGAGCCTCTTCGTTGAAGTAGCAGCGCATAGAGGTGCCATACATATCATTTTTCCGGCGTGACTGATATGCCTTTTTAGCAGCTTTGTTCATGTAGATGATCTTATAATCAAGGTTGCATATGACCATAGGACTGGTTAATGTATCGATAGCCCCCTTGAAAAAATCAACAAGTTCCATTTTCTATCCATTCTCCTCTGATGATTATGATTATGTCTTGCCTGCGTTAGGAAAAACAGGCTTCTGTAATGTTTGGCATCACTTCTTTATATTATATCACTTTTAAGGAAAAACTGCAACCTATTTTTCGGTCAGATATTGCGCTGTGATCTTGTGCATATCAAAGAATGCACATACAGTCACCGAAGCTGAAGAATCTGTAGCGTTCCTTTACAGCCTCTTTGTAGGCGTTCATTGTATTATCATAGCCCATGAATGCGGAAACCAGCATAATAAGAGTGCTTTCCGGCAGGTGGAAATTGGTTATAAGTCCGTCGATGCACTTGAATTCATAGGAGGGATAGATGAAGATGTCGGTATATCCCTCATGCTCGGCTATCTCCTTATAGAAAGTTGCAACGCTTTCAAGTGTGCGGCAGGTGGTAGTGCCGACAGCGATAACTCTTCCGCCGTTTGCCTTTGTCTCATTTATGAGGTCGGCGGTATCCTTTGGCAGATAATAGTGTTCGCTGTGCATTTTGTGATCGAGGACATTGTCCTCCTTTACCGGACGGAATGTGCCGAGACCGACATGAAGGGTAACAAATGCGGTCTTTATGCCACGGGAGCGGAGCTCGTCCAGCATTTCCGGAGTGAAGTGCAGACCTGCTGTGGGAGCGGCAGCCGAGCCGAGCTCCTTGGAGTATACAGTCTGATAGCGTTCCTTGTCCTCCAGCTTTTCTGTTATATAAGGCGGCAGGGGCATCTGTCCCACATCCTCAAGTGCAGTGAAGAAATTTCCATCGCACTCGAACTGCACGATACGGTTGCCGTCATCCTTGACTTCCTTCACCTCTGCGATGAGGCGGCCTCCGCCGAAGGAAAAGCGTGTTCCCACCTTTGCCTTCTTGCCCGGACGGCAGATTATCTCCCAGAGCTTGTCGCCCTTTTGTTCAAGAAGGAGAAACTCGATGAATGTGCCGTTTTCGATCTTTTCACCGTAAAGTCTTGCAGGTATTACACGGGAATCGTTCATCACCAGCAAGTCACCTTCTTTCAGGTGCTCGCATAGATTATAGAAGTGCTGGTGGGAGAGTGCACCTGTCCTGCGGTCAACGCACATCATTCTTGATGCGTTTCTCGGCTCAACAGGGTGCTGGGCGATAAGCTCCTCCGGAAGGTCGTAGTAAAAGTCTGATTTTAAAAGTTCCACTGTCATGCTCCTTTTATTTTCAGGGTATTCAGATGCTGCTTGTGTTCTTCGGTTATCCTGAAGCTTTCAGCAGCCTTCTGTATCGTTTTATTGTGAGTCCATACATCCAGCCGTTTATACTCGATATATGTCAGGACATCGTCATAGTTCGTGGCGAGTGCGGTGGCAAAGTACCATGCCCGCATCATGTTTATGTAGTATTCATCCGAATGTATCTCTGCAACCATATCAGCATATTCTGTCAGGAAGCTGTCACCGAGAAAGTGTTTCATCAGCAT
>ERZ795051.507-NODE-507-length-58470-cov-14.366824_pt1 | contig 58470 bp, 47 predicted proteins | sample MGYA00375135_ERZ795051 | MGnify/ENA primary metagenome ERZ795051 (study PRJEB30180, sample SAMN05720222) | activated sludge metagenome | isolation source: Anaerobic digester | place: Japan | collected 2015-05-26 ... | reverse complement strand
GTGAACTCGAAGTCAACTACGGAACCGGCCTCACTATTTCTGGGGGTATCCTTTCTGCCCAGAATGACAATGCCCTCTGGAATGCAAGAAAACTGCAAGGGAACAATATCTCTACCACTGCTCCTTCCAGCGGACAGGTCCTGAAATGGAACGGTACCGAATGGGCTCCTGCTGCTGATGCCGGAACCAATTACACCTCAGGAAGCGGTATCACCATCAGCGGAACTGTCATCAATGCCGACAGTAACAAACACATCTGGAATGCCAATAAATTGTACGATAAACCCCTGCCGACCACTGCACCTGCCGACAAGCAAATGCTCCGCTACGACAATGCTTCCGGGGAATGGAAATATGTCAATGAATCCAACTATCTCTACACAGCCGGAAATGGTATTGACATCACCGGAAATACGGTCAGTGTCAAGCTTTCTTCCAACAGCGGACTCAAATTCAACTCCGGTGAACTCGAAGTCAACTACGGAACCGGCCTCACCATTTCTGGTGGTATCCTTTCCGCTCAGAATGACAATGCCCTCTGGAATGCACGTAAACTGCAAGGCAACAATGTCTCCACCACTGCTCCTTCCAGCGGACAGGTCCTGAAATGGAACGGTACCGAATGGGCTCCTGCTGCTGATGCCGGAACCAATTACACCTCAGGAAGCGGTATCACCATCAGCGGAACTGTCATCAATGCCGACAGTAACAAACACATCTGGAATGCCAATAAATTGTACGATAAACCCCTGCCGACCACTGCACCTGCCGACAAGCAAATGCTCCGCTACGACAATGCTTCCGGGGAATGGAAATATGTCAATGAATCCAACTATCTCTACACAGCCGGAAATGGTATTGACATCACCGGAAATACGGTCAGTGTCAAGCTTTCTTCCAACAGCGGACTCAAATTCAACTCCGGTGAACTCGAAGTCAACTACGGAACCGGCCTCACCATTTCTGGTGGTATCCTTTCCGCTCAGAATGACAATGCCCTCTGGAATGCACGTAAACTGCAAGGCAACAATGTCTCCACCACTGCTCCTTCCAGCGGACAGGTCCTGAAATGGAACGGTACCGAATGGGCTCCTGCTGCTGATGCCGGAACCAATTACACCTCAGGAAGCGGTATCACCATCAGCGGAACTGTCATCAATGCCGACAGTAACAAACACATCTGGAATGCCAATAAATTGTACGATAAACCCCTGCCGACCACTGCACCTGCCGACAAGCAAATGCTCCGCTACGACAATGCTTCCGGGGAATGGAAATATGTCAATGAATCCAACTATCTCTACACAGCCGGAAATGGTATTGACATCACCGGAAATACGGTCAGTGTCAAGCTTTCTTCCAACAGCGGACTCAAATTCAACTCCGGTGAACTCGAAGTCAACTACGGAACCGGCCTCACTATTTCTGGGGGTATCCTTTCCGCTCAGAATGACAATGCTCTGTGGAATGCACGTAAACTACAGGGAAGAAATATTACTTCTGCTACTCCAACCACAGGAAAAATACTTAAATGGAATGGCACAGAATGGGCATTGGCCAATGATAGTGCTGCTGCCAATTATTATCTCCCCGGCACAGGGATGAAACTTATAGGAAATGTTTTCCATGCAGACAGCAGCAAGCATATCTGGAACGCCAACAAACTGTACGATAAACCCCTGCCGACCACTGCACCTGCCGACAAGCAAATGCTCCGCTTTGACAATGCTTCCGGGGAATGGAAATATGTCAATGAATCCAACTATCTCTACACGGCCGGAAATGGTATCAACATTTCAAGCAATGTAGTCAGTGTAGCCCTTTCGGCAAACAGCGGCTTAAAATTCAATTCCGGAGAGCTCGAAATAGATTATGGTACAGGTCTGACTATTTCAGGAGGTACCATCAGTGCACAAAACGACAACGCACTCTGGAATGCGCGCAAAATACAGGGAAAAGATGTTTCATCTACTGCTCCTTCTGATAAGCAGGCTTTGATTTATAACAATTCCAGCTCGAAATGGGAACCCGGCAGGGTAACAGAACTTGCTGATAATGATAATAATACGAAAGTTCAGGTTGAAAAGAACAGCAACGAGAACAAAATCCGTTTCGATATTAATGGCAGTGAAAAAATGATACTTGATGATGCAGGAAAATTAGGAATCGGGACATCAAATCCAACTTCTACCCTTACCGTAAACGGAAGTATGGCATTGAAAACATCCACCATCACAGCTGCCACTACCATTGACGGAACTTACAGCTTTATGCTGGTCAACCTTTCTTCAGCAGGATCTATCACATTACCTTCTGCCAGCTCATGTCCCGGAAGAATTTATATCTTCAAGCGTATCGGAGGTGCTTCACCTACCATTGCTGCTGCTTCAGGCGACCAGATTGAAGGTTTTGCAACCTACAATCTCACAACCAATAAGCTCATTACCATTATCAGTGATGGAGGAAACGACTGGTATATTGTTTCTCAGAATTAATACTTAAACATAGTTAATTCACTCTGAGACATATAAATTTTTGCAGGCATAATCGATATAAACTGCTTGCCCTTTAGACAAACCGTGCACTCTGTGTCCTCTGTGCCTCTGAGGTGAAAATATCTTAACCACCAAGACACAAAGAAAATAATTTTCAGAAATAAGAAATACATTAATAAAAAATCTATGTGCTCCTCCGTGTTCTCTGTGGTAAAAAAAACCTCCGTGCCTCCGTGACTCCGTGGTGAAACAAACCGTGCACTTTGTGTCCTCTGTGCCTCCGTGGTGAAAATATCTTAACCATCAAGACACAAAGAAAATAATTTTCTGGAATAAGTACTTCCGTAAAAATAATCCTCTGTGACCTCTGTGGTAAAAAATCTCCGTGCCTCTGTGTCTCCGTGGTGAAACAAACCGTGCACTCTGTGTCCTCTGTGCCTCTGTGGTGAAAAAATCTCCTTAACCCGTGGTGAAAAATCCCTCCTTAACTTTGTAAAAAATAATCAGTAGATAATTCTCAAACCCGCGTTTGACTTTATGCTTTTTTCAGCAGGACAGTGTAAATTGCAACCTTATATTTTCCTCAATATTTTTAAAGAAAAAAGATGAACCTGAAAGAATTCATAAGGGATGTACCAGATTTTCCAAAACCGGGTATTTTATTTCATGATGTAACGACCTTATTCAAAAATCCAGTAGCGTTCAATCATGCCATAGAAAGCTTATTTGAAATTTTTCAGTCAGAAAATATTGATTATGTAGCAGGTATTGAAGCACGAGGCTTCATAGTAGGCAGCATTCTGGCATATAAATTAAAGTGTGGCTTCATTCCGGTAAGAAAACCCGGAAAACTTCCCTACACGACCATTTCAGAAAAATACAGTCTGGAATACGGAACAGACAAGGTTGAAATGCATCTGGATGCCATTGAAGCTGGTAAAAAAGCGCTGGTGGTGGATGATCTGGTAGCCACAGGAGGCACCATCATGGCTGCTATCCGCCTGGTAGAAAAACTTGGAGCAAGCGTTGCCGGAGTTGCTGCCATTATTGATATGCCCGACCTTGGCGGAAGAAAAATGCTCGAAAAATACAACTATCATTATCTGATAGAATACAGCGGACACTGATGAATCAGGATTTGGTTTATAAAATCAGCCTCACCCTTGTACCGGGAGTTGGCCCTGTGTTGGCCCGAAACCTCATTGCTTATTGCGGAAGTCCTGAAGCAGTATTCACTGAGAGAAAAAATCATCTGCAAAAAGTTCCGGGAATAGGAGCTACCATCGCTGAAGCCATTACTTCATTCACAAGGTTTGACAGGGCAGAAAAAGAAATAGATTTTATTCAGAAACATAATATCAGAGCATTATTCTATCTTGACGAAGAATATCCTGCACGGCTCAAGGAAGTTGAAGATGCACCTGTGGTTTTATACGTCAAAGGGAAGCAAAACCTGAATGTAGCAAAAGTGCTGGGAGTGGTTGGAACAAGAAAGGCTACCTTTTACGGGAAAACAGTCAGCAATCAGATCATAGCCGCGTTAAAACCCTTTAATGTATTGATAATCAGCGGACTTGCTTTAGGTATCGATTACATCGCCCATCGTGCAGCTTTAAACAACGACTTACCTACCGCTGCAGTTTTAGGCCATGGGCTCGATAGCATTTATCCCGGTCAGCACCGTGCCATTGCAGCAGAAATCGCTTCAAAAGGATGCCTGATAACAGAATATTTGTCGGGAACTCCGCCAGATAAACCAAATTTTCCGGAGCGCAACAGGATTGTGGCCGGAATGGTTGATGCCGTGCTTGTAGTCGAAACAGGTGTAAAAGGCGGGGCACTGATAACGGCTGAGCTTGCCAATTCCTACAACCGTGAAGTCTTTGCCATTCCGGGCAGGACAGACGATTTGTTGTCTGCCGGCTGCAACCGCCTTATCAAACATAACAAAGCCTGCCTTGTCGAAAATGCTGAAGACATCGCTTATCATCTCGGATGGGATATTTCTCAAACAAATACACATGATGATATTGCCGGTAAAATTGCTGAACTTTCCGAAGCCGAACTTCAGGTTTATAATTTCCTGAAAAACAATAATAAAACACATATCGATCAAATTACTTCAGGCATCGGGAAACCTGTTTCAGAATTATCCGTCATACTTCTCGGACTTGAATTTAAAGGTCTTATTCATACTTTACCGGGTAATTTTTATCAGTCAGTATAAATTGAAATTTATGAAAAAATACTTTTTTTTACTTGCCCTCTTCCATTTATTTTGTTTTCATCAATTCAGGCTGTTTGCTCAGGAAAATAAACCTAAAAACATAATTTTACTGGTTGTTCCCGGATTCGGCTACGGACATTTTTCAATCATCAATGAAGAAATGAAAGGAAATTCTGCCTTTGTGAAATTAGAAAAAACCGGTATCATCCGTCCTTCTCCAGAAGTGATTAAATCTCCCGCTTCAACCTCAATTCTGGCTACAGGATTTGTTTCATCTTCAAAAAGCAGTGGATTTGATGAAAAGGGAAATAAAGTAGAAACCCTGCTTGAAATGGCAGCAATAAGCAAAAGAGCAGTCGGTATCATCAGTTCAGCGTCCATCACATTTCCTGTCAATGCTGTCTTTTATGCTCATCAGAAAAATCTGAACAATGAAGAACAAATAGCTGCTGAGCTTTTTGACCTGAAACCTGAGCTGGTAATCGCTGCAGGAATTAAAAAATTTAAAGAAAGAACAGACAACCGCGACCTGATACTTGAGTTCAGGAAAGAAGGTTATAAAATTATTGATGAAAAAAAGGATTTTGAAAAAGGAAGCCAGCTTAAAACCATTGTGCTTTTTTCATCAGAGCATCTGGAAAAGGCTCCGCTACGGGGTGATTTTTACGTAAAAGCCTTTCAGAAAGCATTTAAAACACTGGTAAAAAATGACAAAGGTTATTTCATGCTGATCACCTTTCCTCAGCTTGAATGGGCATGCCAGGAAAATAATCCCGACCACCTAAAAGCAGAGCTGACAGATTTGAATCAACTGATAGAAAAAATCCTTCTATTTGCGAAAAATGATTCTGAAACACTTCTTTTAATAGTTTCTGAAAAAGAAAGTGGCGGTGTTTCGATGGTGAATGACGGTAAAAACAACATCAAATTCTCAGCTAAAAGTTCCACCCCCATGCTTGTACCGGTTTTTGCCAATGGTCCCGGTTCAGAAAACTTTTCTTCCTTTTTTCAGATCAATGAATTCTTTCTTAAATTAGGAAACTTAATCATCAGATAAAGAAATGACAGGTTTGACATTAAACATTCAGCAAATCATACTGCTGGTGCTTATTTTTTTATTCATTTTGAAAAAACTATTTGCCAGAAATCCTTTTGTTCTGAAATACGACCTTTATATGAGCATTGTGCTTTTATTGGGGCTTGTCGTATTGGTGGCCGTTGAATTTTGGAACAAAAAACTATGGATAGGCGTTTTGGCAGTTGTTCTCGGGTTAATTGCCATCCTTAAAATTCTTATAGATTCGAATAAGCGGGATTAAAAAAAAGAGTTAAATTTGATTCAAATTAAATAGTGCTAATGCTTAGATTTGATTTTGAAAAACCCATCATTGAACTTGAAGAAAAGATTAAAAAACTTGATTCAATATCAGTAGCTCCTGAACAGAAAAAACCGGAACTGGACAAACTGAATAATGAATTAAAAAACTTAAAAAAGAGAATATACAATCACCTGACAGGCTGGCAAAGGGTCATGATTTCAAGGCATCCCGAACGACCCTATACGTTGGATTATGTAAATCATTTGTTCAACAACTTCATTGAATTGCATGGCGACAGAAAGGCAGGAGACGACCCTTCAATTATTGGCGGATTTGCAGAATTCAATGGCGAAACAGTGATGGTCATCGGACATCAGAAAGGAAGAAACCTGAAAGAAAATCAGCTCAGAAATTTTGGAATGGCAAGCCCGGAAGGGTACCGCAAGGCAAACCGTTTGATGAAACTTGCTGAGAAATACAACAAAGCCATTATCACCTTTATTGATACTCCCGGAGCACTTCCGAGCGTGGAAGCTGAAGCAAGAGGAATCGGAGAGGCCATCGGCACCAATATACACGACATGCTCAGACTGAAAGTACCTGTCATCAGTATTGTCATTGGAGAGGGGGCTGCAGCAGGAGCTTTGGGAATTGCCGTTTGCGACCGCCTGCTGATGCTTGAAAATACATGGCTTGCAGTTATTTCTCCCGAGTTTTGTTCTTCTATTCTCTGGCAATCCTACAACCATAAAGAAGAAGCTGCTGAGCAAATGAAACTGACTGCACAGGATTTATTAAAAGCCGGAATTATTGATGGAATTATCAAAGAGCCATATGGAGGTGCACATTTCGACCCGCCTAAAACCTTTGATCTGGTCAAATCTGTCCTGCAAAAACATCTTGAGGAACTTCATGCAATAAGTGATACCGAACGCATTGCCCTCAGAGAACAAAAATATAACAGTATCGGGGCCTTTATTTCCTGATTGCTTCTGTCAGAAAATATTTCGCTTCCGGCCCCGTATTAAACAGTAAATCAATGACACTTAAGCCTTTTATAAAGCCAAATCTCTCACTGAAAACCTGCGTATATTCCTTTTCAAAGTATCCTTCAACAGGTTTTTGTCTCCTTTCTTTAGGATGAAGATAATCCCTGAAATCGTTTATTGACTTTCCATCACCGTCAGAAAGGAATTTCAGTTCGGTCTTTATCTTTAAGTCGGTTAACAATTGCTGAATCAGGCTTAAATCAAGATCAATCAGAAAGTTGTTTGGCTTATGCAAAAGGCTGTAATAATTTTCAGCATAAAACTCAAACCAAGGTGATTTGTTGTAAGCAGAACATATTGATTGCCAATGGCTTCTTGCCCAGTTAATGCCATTATCAATCCGTACTTCGCGCATGGGAAGGTTATTTTTTCCGGCTTTTAAAGGAACTATCAGTTTCAGGACTGAATTTGCCCCTGAAATGTACGCCCTGTTTCGGTAGCTTTGCTTTTGAAACAAGGATACATCATCCACAACAAGGATTTTGTCTTTAAGCAGCAAACTGAAATATGCTGAAACAGGAAAGTAATGAGGTTCTATCAGCATTTTTTAATGATGGTCTTTAAAATCCTGTTTTCTAAAAGCCGGCAAGATAAATAATTCATGTCAAACAACATTTGCCTGCTGCAAAACATGAAAAATGTATTTTTTTTTCGTTGAACCAGCTGTAAGTTGCAGTTCAAATTTAACTGAAAATTGAACGAATAAACTGAATTTACGTTTTTTTCACACAGAAAAACATTGCAGAATATGGCAAATAATAACGAAAATGAATCATTTCGTGATTCCCTGAGTACCATTACCAAAGAAGGTAAAAGAAAATGGATTTATGCTAAAAAACCATCCGGCAGGTATTACCGGTACCGCACCTATCTCAGCTGGTTTTTACTGACAGTTTTTTTCATCACCCCGTTTATTAAAATAGGGGGTCAACCCCTGATCATGCTGAATTTTTTTGAAAGAAAATTCATTTTATTCGGAGCTATTTTCTGGCCTCAGGACTCTTATGTCCTTTTCCTGATGATGATTTCTTTCATGCTCTTCATCATCCTTTTTACGGTCATTTATGGCAGATTGTGGTGTGGATGGACATGTCCGCAGACTATTTTCCTCGAAATGCTGTTCAGGAAAATTGAATATCTTATTGAAGGAGATGCCGGTAAACAAATCGCATTAAAAAAACAACCGCTGAATTTTGAAAAAATCCTGAAAAAAGGTATTAAACACTTGATTTTCATCATTTTGTCTGTTTTAATTATCAATACATTCATTGCTTATCTGGTAGGAATTGATAAACTCAGGGAACTTATCTCATCCGGTCCTTCTGAACATCTGACTGCATTTGTGGTAATGTTGTTTTTTTCATTCCTGTTTTATCTGGTATTTTCATGGTTTAGGGAACAAGTCTGTATCATTGCCTGCCCTTATGGGCGTTTGCAGGGCGTTTTACTCGACAGTAAGTCAATAGTTGTTTCCTATGATTACAAAAGAGGCGAACCAAGAGGTCATTTCAAGAAAGATGAAAACCGTCAGGAAAGTGGAAAAGGAGATTGTATCAACTGTCTTCAGTGCGTCAATGTTTGTCCGACCGGCATTGATATCCGCAACGGCACCCAGCTTGAATGTATCAACTGCACTGCCTGTATGGATGCCTGCGATGATATGATGGTCAAGCACAAAATGCCTCGTGGATTAATTCGTTACGCTTCCGAAGAAAGTATTTCAAAAGGAACTAAATTTTCATTTAGCTGGAGAATGATTGCCTATTCAATTGTACTGACTCTTTTACTTTCATTTCTGATTACCCTGCTGGCAACACGAAAATCGGTTGGAGTTACTATTCTTCACACTCCCGGACAACTCTACCAAGTGGTTGACGATAATAAAGTCAGTAACTTATACAATATCAGGGTGATAAACAAATCCAGAAAAGAAGCTGTAGTTACTCTGACCGCAATAGAACCAGCCGGAGAGATCCGGTTCTTAAGTCAAAATTCAATATCTGTCGGTAAGGAAAATTCTTCAGAAAGTGTCTTTTTTGTATTGCTCGATAAAAACAAACTTGCAAAAGGGAAAAATATCATCAGGATTTCTATTTACAGAGATGGTAAATTTGTCAGGAATAAGAAAGTTGTTTTTATGGCACCAAAACAATAATCATGAAGATAAAGTTTAACTGGGGAACGGGAATTATTTTAGTCATACTTCTGTTTTTTGGAACACTGGCATTAAGAATCTATATTGCCTATCAGCGAACTGTCGATCTGGTTGAAAAAGATTATTATCCGCAAGGGCTTGATTATCAGCAGGAAATAGACAGAATCCAAAATACCCGGAATTTATCTTCTCCCATAAAAGTAAACATGGATGGAATAAAATTATCGATTACTTTTCCAGTTGATTTTCAGGGTATTGCAAAAAACGGTGAGTTAAAATTATACCGTCCGTCCGACCCTTCTCTCGATCTGGTTTTTCCCTTTGAAAATGATACCAGTCAAAGTAAAATCTTTCAGCTTTCTGAGGCAAAAAAAGGAAAATACGTTATTCAGCTGAGCTGGTCTGATTCAGCCAAAAAATATTTTTTCACACAGGATCTTTATATTCATTAATATGTCGCTTCTGATTGCTGCCTTCATACTTGGGATCACGTACAGCCCGCATTGTGCAGGCATGTGCGGACCTATCGCGCTGGCTTTTCCGCTTCAAAACAATAAAGTTTTTTTTAAATTCATCGCCATCTTCCTCTATAGCACAGGACGAATCCTGACTTATGGCCTTATGGGATTAATCTTTGGTTTTTTTGGTCAGGGAATACAACTGGCAGGCCTACAGCAATACTTATCTGTCTTTCTTGGGGTAATGATTATTCTGATTGCTATCTTTCCCCAGCTTTACAAAGGGAATAACATCATATCCAGAAGTATTTCAGGAATAGGGAATAAAATCAGCTTCAGGTTTTCAAAACTAATGGGGCTTTCAAATCCCTTAACATATTTTATTATCGGCCTTTTAAACGGCCTGCTCCCCTGCGGATTGGTGTATATGGCGCTGGCTGGCTCTCTTCTGACTGCCAATGCATTTGAAGGATTCCTGTATATGCTCTTTTTCGGACTGGGAACTGTCCCGATACTGGCACTCATCATTTATTTCAAAAGCGGGGTTCAGGTTTTATTTCAAAAAAAGTTAAGAAAAATCATTCCTGTTTTAACAATTCTGATTGGGATTTTATTCGTTTTACGCGGGCTTGATTTGGGAATTAAATACATCAGTCCAAAAGATAAGGCACTGAAAATCAAAATAGAAGAAAAGAATAATGTACCGGAGTGTTGCAGATAGCATACTTTTTCACAGGAAAAATGATGGTGTTGAATTCTTTTGAAAATAAAAAATTAATTTGCAGTCGTAATTAAATTAGCTTTAAATTAGCAATCGTAAATATTTGGTAGGTTTTTTGATTAAGAGCACGAATCTTTTAAAAAAAAATGCAGGTTGTGAGATTTGTAAATAATTTTACCTTTGCACTCTTTTTTAAAGAAATATGGTTTAACCAAACACAATTTTTTATGACCTGATGAACGTAATGAGCTTAAACGATTTGCTTGGAGGACAGTCGCTCCAGGTAAATAATCCGCCCAACGGATTAGTGATTGGTAATCGAATTCCAAGAGATTACTTCATTACTCAAGGTACTGGCGAAAGCGATATTACAATTCACGCAGGCTCTTACCACCTCGCATTAAAATCAGCAGGAATTGAAATGGCAAACATTATGACTTATTCGTCTATTATGCCTGCCATTGCACGGGAAGTCGAACGTCCATCCGAAATTATTCATGGTGCTGTGATGGAGTCAATTTTTGCTGTTTCTAACGGGTTGAAAGGGCAACGCTTGACAGCCGGTATTGTTTATGGATGGTTGTACGACAAAAAAACAGGTAAAAAATACGGGGGGCTTGTCTGTGAACACAACGGCAACTACCCCGTAGATGAAATAGAACGCCTCCTGAACAGTAGCATTTTAGAATTATATGAAAACGGGTTTAATGATGAATTTGACCTGAAAGATGTCAGATACATTACCCAGACATTCATACCTAAAAAACAATTTGGTACCGCACTCGTTGCCATTTGTTTTACGAGTTATTTTTACCCGATACTTTAATCAATACCCATATTACCGGGGCAGCATCATCATCATTGAAACTGCCCCGGATTTTATTTATTCTTCAGATAATAGTCTGAAGGATACAGTCTGTTTTGATTATCATGGTATAAGGCAAATTCAAAACCTTCCGAGATACTGAAAGCACCTGTTTCTCCATGCTTATTCACAGCCAGAAATCCAACCTGAAATGATTCAAAGTCCATCTGTTTCCTGACAATTCGTTCTATTGCTTCCCTGCAGGCTTCCTGAGGAGATTTACCCTGCCTCATCAACTCAACAATTAAATGGCTTCCAGCCATTTTGATGACAGCTTCACCTCTACCTGTAGCACATGCTCCACCTACTTCATTATCAACATATAAGCCTGCTCCGATAATAGGCGAATCTCCTACCCGTCCATGATATTTCCATGCCAGTCCGCTCGTAGTGCATGCTCCGCAAATGTTTCCATCCAGATCAATAGCCAGCATGCCAATGGTGTCATGGTTTTTTTCTGAAGGGACAGGTTCAGGGTGATAATTTTCCGACTTTAACCATTCTTCCCATCTGAGTTTTGCTTCGGGTGTCAGCAAATTTTCCTTTTTAAAACCCTGAGAGAGTGCAAAATCCAGAGCACCTTTCCCGACCAGCATGATATGATTTGTTTTTTCCATCACCGCCCTTGCCACCGAAACCGGATGCATAATATGTTCAAGAAAGGCTACAGAACCACAATTACCGAGGTGATCCATTATACAGGCATCAAGGGTTACATGACCATCTCTGTCGGGTAATCCGCCATATCCTACACTCGTAACTTCAGGATCTGCTTCAGAAACCCTCACTCCCATCTCGACTGCATCGAGGGCGCTACCTTTATTAATTAATACTTTCCATGCTTCTTCATTTGCCGCAAGGCCATGTTTCCATGTCGATATGACCAATGGAAACATATTTTTTTTGTTTTTACCTTTTTTCAAAGTACTTAGATTTACCGGAAAAATTTCACCTTTTGATGAAAACGGAATTCCGACAGCACCTAATGCAGCCAGTAAAAAGCTGTTTTTCAGAAATGTTCTTCTGTTACTCATTTTATTCAATCAATTACAGGATAGCAAAATTAAGAAACATTCCTGTTGCACATGGTCAAGTCTTTTACCGGTTATTTTATTGGCACTTATGTTAATAATGAAGTTCAATATCCGTTTTTTTGGGTATATTTTCGCAAAAATTTTAACATGGGAAAAAATTCTAAAATCCAGATAATAATATTCCTGTTTCTTTTCATCAGCTATTCCGGAACAGCACAAAAGCTTTATGGAGGAGAGATTTATACTACTTATCAGGGGAACAATAAATATTTAGTTTCACTGATCCTCTATACAAGCTGTTTTGACGTTTCGCCAGGAAATGCAACCATAAAGGCAAAATGTTTACCTAGTGGTACGTTGATCAGTAGTCAGACTGCTCCCATGCCTGCCGGTGTGGAAGTGACAAATGTTTGTCCAGGTCAGTGCACAAGATGTTCAAAACCAACCTGTTCGATGTTGGGGATTAAAAAGTATTCATATTCTGCGGTGCTGGATATTTCTTCTGCCGGAAGTTGCTGTGAAATTATTTTCTGTTATGAGCAGGGAACAAGAACTTCCCTGATTTCCACCGGACCAGGGGGAAGTGAGTTTTACATTGAATCTTATTTAAACCGTTGTGTGGGGGGTAATGAAGATGTTTTTCCTCTGATTTCTCCCGAATTCCTTGCAGTGAAGAATGTGAATTATTCTCATGCACTTACCTGCTACAACAACACCTATGTTCTCGACTCTATTGTATATGAATTCACAAAACCAATGAAGCCGGGAAGAATTGATGTTACTTATTCGGGACAATATTCATACGATAAACCCGTATATTTCTGGGGTTTTCCCAATAAAAACCTGAGTTATCCGAGAGGAATCCAGCTTGATTCAAAAACAGGTCAACTTACCTTCAGGCCTGTCAATGCTGAAACAGCTCTTTTAGCTGTTAAAATAAAACAGTTTCATAACGGACAACTTTATAAAACCTTTACCAGGGAATGGATTGTCAACATTACCACTCAGACGGCCAACAATTCCCCGACTATTCAACTACCTGCAAATCAATACATTTGTTCATGGTCTGGTTCAAACATTCAACTGACTGCCAGCGACCCTGACGGAGATTCTGTCTTTTTCATGCATAATTATCAGGTGGTGTCCATCAATCAGACCAATCCCGATAAGCCTCTGCAAATCATTGATTTAAATTTACTTACAGATATTAATAAAGAAGTTTATGTCCCGTTAGTAGTTAGGGTTAAGGATAACAAATGCCCTGTCCCCGGCAGCTCCACCAATGTCTTCTTTCTGAAAGCCATCAACGGAGTATCGGCTACGCCTGTAGCGGCTGACTCGGGTTGCGGTTTGTTTCATTTTTTCGTAACCAACATTCACGGAAAGCCAACCGAATACATTTGGAACGGTGATGATGAAATGAGCCGTAACGATAGCAGCTTTTATTTTCAATACTATTCACCCAATACACAATATGGGTTTAATCTGGAAATAAAAAACAAAGAGGGTTGTGAATTTAAAACTTCAGGAAAAATTAAAACAGGCAGTGAGGTCAGAATACCTGTTTTTGCCGGGAAAGATGATACTCTTTGTTATGCAGGGCAGCCAGCTCTTTTAACCGGAAACCCTGAGGGAGGTAGCTGGCAAGGAAAAGGGATTGAACTGATAGGTACGCAGTATTTCATGAATCCATCCTCTTCTCAGATTGAAAAAAACAAATGGAATAAAGCCATTTATATCCTGACTTCATCAGGTGGTTGTGTCAGTACCGATACGATTGCCTTTTATATTCTTGAAACACCAAAACCTACAGCAGGGACCTATCCCGATTTGTGCCCAAATTCTCCTAAACTTACACTCATCGGTAATCCAAAGGGAGGTAGCTGGTACGGGCCGGGTGTCAGCCAGAATCAGTTTGACCCATCTGTCGGATATGGAAAATATAAGCTCATTTATCAAATAACGACTAACAATATCTGCCCGAATTCAGACACTGCAAGCCTGTATGTTGCACCCATGCCAATTGTAAAATTTGACGCTGTCCCACCCAATGGGAACATTCCGTTGACAGTATTGTTTAAGGATTCCTCAAGCATCGATACCGGAAGACTCGACAGTTATTTATGGAACTTTGGAGACGGACAAACAAGCACTCAGAAAGGAGATGTATCACACACTTACACCACTGACGGAGAATACAGTGTAATTTTAATCGTAACCTCCGATAAAGGTTGCAGCAATGTAAAAATCGGCACCAATATAGTCTCAGCATGGAAAACTGATTTAAAGGAAAAGGAAATACAAAAAATTTCTGTTTATCCGATAGATTATAACACCTTTAAAATCGAAAGCGGCAATTATTCTGAAGATTATCACTTGTATGTGTATAGCTCAGATGGAAAATTGTTAAAATCAATCCATTCAAATGCTATTGAAAACGGGATAATCAGGCTAAATTCTTCTGCAGATTCCCTACTTATATTCAGATTTGTCAAAGAGAACGGAGACTATTTTATTGTAAAATTATTTTTTTGAGAAAAAAATTTCAATTAATACTTGTTTGTTTAAAATTCATTATTTTTACCATTGAAATTAATGTTGTTTGTCGCTGAATAAACGCCATTTTTTCAAAAAAGGTTAAAGAGAAAATATTTTAAATTAATTTTGCCGTTATTAATATTGATGTTAATTTTGCACTATGAGTTTTATTAAAAATATTGTCCTGAAAATGAAAAGAGTCTTAATATTTTCTGTATTGGTGTTGTCATTTATTACTTCACCTCTATTGGTTACTCAGCTGTTTAGTCAGCCTGTTCCTCCTCCTGTTGCCACACCAATTGATGGAGGTTTGTCTTTTCTTGCCATTTTAGGCTTAGGTTTTATCATTAGGAAAAAATTTCATAGAAATAAATAAATAAATAGTAAATTATAATCATTAAAGGGTTGTTCATTTCAATGAGCAGCCCTTTATATTTTAAATAAACCCGATTACCTTATCTCCCTCAACGTTTTTTCTACCTCAGCAATTACCCTTGCCCCGATTTCATTTTGTGTTCCCAACCCGCTGAGGGTTACAAACTTATTTTGCTTTTTATAGTATTCGGAAACAGGAAATGTAATTTTTTCAAACTCTTCCAGACGCTGAAGTATCACATCTGTATTTAAATCATACTTTCTGGCATTTGGGGTTTTTGCACGAATGGACAGGCGCTTGATGGCCTCAAGAACGGGAACTTCCAGATTAATTACCTTACTTACAGTAGAATTCATTTTCCTGAGCATTCCATCAAGTATATAGGCCTGAACAAGGTTTCGGGGGAAACCCTTAAAGATGAATCCATTGGCTTTGGGGTTGGTCTTTATCTTCGATTCAATCAGGCGAATGGCAATTTCGTCAGGGACTATGAGCCCTTTTTCAAGGTAAGGCTCAATCTTTAAACCGACTTCTGTTTTGCGTGCCAGTTCATCCCGCATCATTTCACCCGTGGAAATATAGACCAGGTTATATTTTTCAGCAAGTATCTGAGCCTGAGTACCTTTACCGGAACCCGGGTAGCCAAACATCACAATATTCATCCAGACCTTGCGAAGCATGGTTTCAATGGTGGTGTTGAGTCTGTGGAATACATCTTCAATTTTCCCAACGCCATCAATTTCAATATAAATCCCCTTTTCCTTGTAAAAATCGGCCACCTGAGCCGTTTTAAGTTCATATTCAGTAAGACGGGTCAAAATAACATCTGGCGTATCATCAATCCGCTGAGAGGTTTTTGATCTTTCCAATAGCCTGTTCAATAGCTCTTCTCTTGGTACACTCAGGCTTATCATGCAGGTCAGAGAAGTATTCAGTTTCAGCAACAAACCTTCCAGAATATAGGCCTGCACAAAAGTTCTCGGGAAGCCATCAAATAAAAAACCATTGACATGTTGGTTTTCAATAATGGTTCTTTCAATGATCTGAACAATGATTTCATCAGAAACCAATCCTCCCTTTTCAATGATTTCTTTAGCTTTCAGTCCGAGATCAGTTTTATCAGAGATTTCTTTCCGCAAAATATCACCTGTTGCAATATAGGCAAGATTATATTTTTCAAGTAATAATTTTGACTGAGTTCCTTTTCCGGCCCCCGGAGGACCAAATAGTGCAATATTTATCATTTTGGCAGATTAAAATAAAGTACAAACTTACAATTAAAGTATCACCTCAGAAAGAAGTTATAATTTATTAAAAATTATGCCATGAAAATTATCATGCTTTGAGTATTAAAAAAAAGTTTGTACGTTCGTTGAACTTTTTAAAATAGTATTTTTAAAAAATTTAAACGATGGGAAACAATCCAAACTGGACTTATGATGAATTTCTTGCTTTTACACTTTTATATGCAAGCTCGGTGGATGCAAAAATTTCTGATGATGAAGTAAAACTTATTATTTGTAAGGTTGGTGATGATGTTTGTAACAAAATGTTCAAAGAGTTTTCCAAACTCAATGAATATGAAAGACTTCAGACCATCTTATCCTTTAAAGAACTCTACTTTAAAGACGACAAGCAAAAACAAAAACTGCTTTCCGATATCAAGCAACTATTTCTGGTCGATAAAAAATTTGACAACCTTGAAAGGGGAATTTTATTCTACCTCAACCGCCTGCTTTAAAAAGAACAGTTAATCAGAAATTTCAATTCGTTTTTCCAGTTTTTTGTCAGATTGGAATTTTCCGGAATTTCCGGAGCTGAAAAGTATTCAGTCCTTCCGGTTTTAAAAAAAACAGCAAGTTTATCAGATACCTGATATTTAATCAGCAAATATGCCCTCATCCCATTGCGGTAATACATTGCAGAAGAAAATATTCCGGGAATATCAGCTTCATAACTGTATATCCTTGCTTCATAATCATTTACAGTAAAAAGAGCATACCGAAGTGAAACTGTTAATGGTAGCGATGAGGGAATAATGGTTACATCCTGCTGGGTGAGAAATCCGGAAGCCTGTGAATGATTTTCTTTTCCAACCAGACAATATTCTATCCTTGTACTCAGCCTGAGGTTTGTATTTACCTGATAATCTATCTGATATCTTAAAAAATATTTTTCAGTAAAGCCTGTTAAGGGAATAGGATCGCTGCTCCCTGAAATATTTTTTTCTGATAATTTATATCGAATCCTGAAATTTTGCTTTGTCCTGAAATTCATCTGATGGCTGACTGTCAGCAATAATTCATTCCCGAAAGAAGGACGATTTACCAGATATTTCAGCCATGGGAAACGGTATTGATCATAATAAAAAGTAAGCCCCCATTTTTTACTGATATTCCAGTTTAATCCGGTAAAAATCCCGGATTCATTTTCAGCTTCGTTGTTTTCCCTGAAAGCATTGGCATAAGGAGAATAATAATTAGGGGAATAATTTCTGAGAAGTAAAAGATAGCTCATCCTGTTGTTCAGAAAAGTGTGAACACCTGATAACCAACCATATCCATTACCATTGGTAGCTGTTTCACCAAAAAACAACAGACCCTTAATGACATAGGAATAATTGATCCCTGCAGCAAAAAAACTTTTGCCTGAAAATCCATAATAATTGTATAGTTTCTCATTTTTAAGCATGGGTTGGTCGAGCCAGCCATAAAATGAAGTTATTCCTAATTTTAAATTTGAAAGATTTAAACTGAGGTTGAGTCCCAGAAGCTGTTCATTCACTGTATTTTTGTTGAGTATTTCCGTATTTGTCCGGTGCAGGCCATCTTCATCAAAAGAGCTGACATAAAACTCCGCAGCATCTTCAAAAGTATCGGCAACATTTAAACCTGCATCAAGATATTTATTGGAGTACATTGCAGTCATCATGAATTTTGAAAACTGAAAAGAAGCCGCTGCACCTCTGAAATAGTTTTTTTCGTTGGATGAACGATATGGACTCAGGTAGGGACGGGAAACAAAAATCTGATCAATATAGGGTGTTTTTCCAAAATTAAAACTATTGGATAAAACCAAACCCTGACCAAAATTGGCATAATAATCACCAAAAGCAATGGTTTTCAAATGCTTATGGTTCGGCCTGAAAAAGAAATGAGCGGAATAAAAATCGAAACCCTTTTTTTGTGTCCCTTTGAAAAATTCTTCCCCCGCATCTTTTTCCATGGTAATGCCATAACTCAATCTGCGGTCGGGCTGATGATAAAAGCGCAAGTAATATTTAAATGGATTTCCCAAATAATTTGTGTCAGGATTGAAACCGTTTTTTATCACAAAACTCCTTTCCGTACGTATGGATAAGTAATTGTTTTTCAGCGGCAAATAATAATCTGCTTTTTTAGGAACCGAAGGCCGTGGTGAAATAGTAATAAAATTCAGCAGCTTGTTGATGGTTTCGTCATCCAGCTCATCAATCAGCCTCAATTCATAAAATGTCGTAAACCCTTTGTATTTCCTTCGGTATTCCAGTATGGCACTTATCTGAGGCTCAGATAAAAACATGAGTTCCTGAAGTTGTTCTGTTGTTGCCGCATTTAAATTGATGGGATTGTTAAAATATTCGTTCAACCTGTCTGAAAGTTCTGAATAATCAAATTCTGCCTCACTGTTTTCATATAACTCCCCGATTATTTTTTCGATTACCAGCTGCCGGTTTGATTGTGAAAAAGCACTTCGGAAACTAAATAAAATGACTATAACCGCAAAGAAAACACCCTTTAAGATATGGCAGCTTTGATGGCTCATCTCAATAAGGATTAGTGAATTTTATCAAACATTTTATCGGCTGAGAAAGAGGGAGAATAGCCCAGAATCTGATGTATCTGAAAAGCAATGTCGATATTAAAACCAGCAACAGCCAGATTGAGTCCAAAGGTAGTTACAACAGGATTGTTACGAAAACCGGCACGTAATTTAAAATACTGATTTACAGAATATTCAACTCCACCTTTCCATCCATAACCATAATGAGATGAATGCTCAAATTCAGCATGGAGAGATGCTTTCTGAGCAAGCTGATAAATTCCTCCAAAATTGACAACAACAGGAACTTTCTCGTTTGAGTATTTATCGTACCGGGCAACTGTGGGGTTGAAAATATGAACACCCAAAGTTACCGTCTCTGTTGGGCGGTACATTAATCCAGCCTCTCCGAAAAGTGTATTTCTGACCTGATAATTTTCAGTTGTTGTCCGTAAGTAGTTTAACTGAATGCCAGCATAAAACTGACGTGCCAGTTTAGAAGCATAGGCTAAACCTATTTTTTGCCTTGAAAAAATTACCGAATAATTAAAAATGTAAAAGTCGAAAGCAAAGGTTCCCTGGTTTTGAACGGGAATATTCAGGGTGAATGCCCCACCGTTAAGCTCTTTGATATTGAATTTGTTTTCTGCAAAAACACCTATTGCCGGTTTTCTCAATAAAGCCAGACCAGCCTGATTGTTGAATGACGACCATGGATCGGAAAAACTTACGGATGCATCAGCCAACCCACGCGAACGGCTTCCGATGGGATTGACATAGTCCTGCCCGTTAACCCTGAGAAAAAAGGCATTGAGAAACAATAAAAACAATAATGTTAGAAAAAACTGAACTCTATTAATCATAAAATTCTATTAGAATGCTACTTTTTAACTGCAGACCCAGCAGACGTGAAGCATTTCCCTGATTTATGGCTATTTCAAGTAATCCTGCTGAATTAAACAGGCAAAGGGCATCCCCCGCATGAACATCTGAGTATTTTTCTGAAATAACATTAATCTCATCACTCCCACTGAATTCAATTTTGATTTTTTTTGACAGATCGAACCGTTCAAATATTTTTTTGCTGATGTTTGTTACTGCATTTCCAAAATTATCAATGTAAATCACCATTCCCTTTATCATATTCTGATCAACCGTTGCATTCAGGGAAGAGATCATTTGAAATTCACCGGTTTTAATCCCAACAGCAGACATATTGAATTTTGCAGAAAGCCTGACAGCCGCAGGAGCTATAAGGTTTTTCAAGGGAAACAACAGTTGTGATGATTGTTCAACAGGTATTTCACAAACTTCGTCTGTCTGCCTGTCGGTAATCAGGGAAATGACTCCGTTGTCGGGGCCTAAGAAATAATGATTGTTGTATTTAACTGCAATAAATCGTTCTTTTACTGATTGACTATTATTTACACTGATCAGGTGAATGCTTTTTTCAGGAAAGTCGTGGTAACAGTTTCTCAGAATATAGGAAGCTTCCGGAATACTGAACGGGCTTATCAGATGTGAAATATCGACTATGTTTACCTGACTGATCTTCGACAATAAAAAACCTTTTACAGATGCCACATAGGGGTCTTTCAGTCCAAGGTCGGTGGTCAGTGTAACAACAATCATGATGGCAAAATGTGAAAATTATTTAATAGCAATGGTTTTTTTAGGCTTGTAAAAATAGCTTTAATCCCTGAGAAAAAAACCGATTGCCGGTCTCCTTCTGTAAAAATTGCATTGACCTTGTCAACAGATAATTATTAGCCATTATCCTCATTGAGTATCTAAATTTGCATTCGCAAATAATAAGGATTATGACATCGTCACTATACATCCATAACTCATACAGTGGGAAAAAAGAAGAATTTATACCTGTCAATCCTCCAATGGTCGGAATGTATGTATGCGGGCCGACCGTTTATGGCGATCCACACCTTGGACATGCACGTGCAGCCATTAATTTTGATATTTTATTTCGCTATCTGAAACATCTTGGCTACAAGGTCAGATATGTCCGCAATATCACCGATGTAGGCCATCTTGAAAATGATGCAGATGCCGGGGAAGACAAAATTGCGAAAAAAGCCCGCCTCGAACAACTTGAACCTATGGAGGTTGCACAATATTACACCAATCGTTATCATAATGCAATCAATCAATTAAATTGCCTTCCACCTTCTATTGAGCCACATGCATCAGGGCATATTCCTGAGCAGATTGAACTGGTTGAAAAAATCCTCCACAATGGTTTTGCCTATCAGACAGCAGAAAACATTTATTTCGACCTGGAAAAATATTCGAAAGTGTATCCTTACGGCAAGCTATCGGGAAAGGTTATCGAAGACCTCATCAGCCAGAGCAGGGAATTAAAGGGGCAGGATGATAAAAAAAATCAGATTGACTTTGCCTTGTGGAAAAAAGCCACCCCACAGCATATCATGAAATGGCGATCACCATGGAATGAAGGTTATCCCGGCTGGCATCTCGAATGCTCGGCCATGGGAGCTAAATATCTTGGAATTCCTTTCGATATACACGGAGGCGGTCTCGACCTTATGTTTCCCCACCATGAATCTGAAATTGCCCAAAGTATGGCCGCTTTTGGTCAGCTGCCCTGTAAATACTGGATTCACAACAACCTGATTACCATCAATGGACAAAAAATGGCTAAATCACTGGGTAATTTTATCACACTCGAAGAGCTTTTTACCGGAAATCACAGGCTTTTGGATCAGGCTTACCAGCCTATGGTCATCAGGTTTTTTATCCTTCAGGCTCATTACCGGAGTACGATTGATTTTTCAAATGATGCTTTAAAAGCAGCCGAAAAGGGTTTGGCAAGGCTGACACAGGCACAGCGTCAGATTGAAAAACTTATGGCCGGAAATCAATCCTCATTCAATGTAGATAAATGGATATCAGACTGTTATGAAGTAATGAATGACGACCTGAACACGGCTAAACTGATAGCAGAGCTTTTTGAAGCTTCGAGGCATATCAACCTGATGGCGGACAATAAAGAATTCCTCACCGGGGAGGATCTTGAGAAATTCAGAAAGTACTTCAATATATTTCTGACTGAAATACTGGGTCTAAGCTATCAGGAGAGTCAGACCGGTTCAACTGATGAACTGATCAAAATTATTATTGAGTTAAGAAAAAACGCAAGGGAGAAGAAGGATTTTGCGACATCCGACTTTATACGCGACAAGCTGAAAGAAATCGGTATTCAACTTAAAGACGGAAAAGAAGGAACAAGCTGGGAATATTTAATGTAAAAAAAATTCGCACAGTGAATTGAATTTCTGTATTTTAACAAAATAATTATTCATCATGAATGCAATGATTTTAGTAATCGCAGCGCTTGCATTTTTCACGCTGGCTTACCGGTTTTATTTTGCCTTTATTTCGGCAAAAGTATTGACACTCAATGACCTCAATCAGGTTCCATCTCAAAAATTGTACGATGGTCAGAATTATTATCCGATGAACAAATGGATATTGTTCGGGCATCATTTTGCAGCCATTGCCGGAGCAGGACCTTTGGTAGGACCTGTTTTAGCGGCTCAATTCGGCTATTTCCCGGGTTTTTTATGGATGTTGCTGGGGGCTGTGTTTGCCGGTGCTGTTCACGACATCGTCATACTGACTGCTTCTGTCCGTCATGATGGAAAATCATTGGCAGAAATAGCCCGTAGAGAAATAAATAAAGTCAGTGGGGCAACTGCTTCCATCGCTACACTTATCATTGTAATTGTCGCCATGGCAGGACTTGGCCTGGTGGTAGTCAATGCATTGGCTGAAAGCAGTTGGGGAACATTTACCATTGCAGCTACCATCCCCATTGCTCTGTTTATGGGCATTTACATTTTTAAAATTCGTAAGGGTAAAGCAGTTGACGGAACAATTATCGGAGTAACTTTGTTAAGCCTTGCCGTCATTTATGGCCGTTATATTCCGGAATCAGGGATTGCACACCTGTTCACCTTTAATCATAAAACCCTGACCATTCTGCTATGTGCCTATGGTTTTCTGGCCTCTGTATTACCTGTATGGCTTCTGCTTTCTCCACGCGATTACCTGAGCTCCTTTATGAAACTTGGGGTGGTAGCCATGCTTGCCCTGGGTGTCATTATTGTAATGCCTCATATCCAGATGCCAGCGGTTACTAAATTTATTCACGGAGGTGGCCCCATTATTCCCGGGACACTATTCCCCTATCTCTTTATTACCATTGCCTGTGGGGCTATTTCAGGTTTTCATGCATTGGTCAGCTCAGGAACAACTCCCAAAATGGTCATGAAAGAAAAACAAATCAGGATGATAGCAGCCGGCTCGATGCTGAGTGAAGGAATGGTCAGCATTCTGGCATTGATAGCCGCCACCAGCCTGCTCCCGATGGACTATTTTCAGATCAACGTTTCACCTGAAAAATTTGCCAGAATATTGCCTGAGTTACAGGCAATGGGATTTACTGAAACCAATCTTTCCGAGCTTTCAGCCGAAGTAGGTGAAAGCATTGCAGGACGTACAGGAGGAGCCGTTTCGCTGGCTGTTGGCATGGCTCAGATTTTTTCCGCCCTTCCAGGGCTTAAACATCTGATGAGCTACTGGTATCATTTTGCCATCATGTTTGAAGCTTTGTTTATCCTGACTACCATTGATGCCGGCACGAGAATAGCCCGTTTCATCCTACAGGAAGAGCTTGGTAAGTTCATTCCAAAATTCGGACAAACCAACTGGCTACCGGGTAATTTAATTGCCAGCTTTCTGGTGGTCTTCGCATGGGGTTACTTCATTTATTCAGGCAGTGTAACCACCATCTGGCCAATGTTTGGCTCTGCAAATCAACTACTTGCAACCATTGCACTTGCTGTAGGGACCAGCTATATCATCAATACGGGAAAAGGCAGATTTGCATGGGTTACGATAGTTCCTCTGCTTTTTGTTGGCATTACCACCATTACAGCCTGCATTAAAAACATTTACGGTATTTACTGGCCTCAACTTGCTGATACACAAACTTTTGTGCCGGGATTTATCAATATTGTCCTGACATTGATTATCCTCTTCTGTGCATTTTTTATCTTTATCAATGCTGGGCCTAAATGGCTTAAAAGTCTGAAACAGGGTCAAGCTGTCAATGTTTGATGAAACCTTGGTTTAAACACTGCAAAATATTCATGCCCGTGATAAAATCTTAAACTACCTTTGCATCAGTAAGGAGCATGAATTTTTTAGAAAATATATCACTTAAGCCCTTTAATACTTTTGGCGTAGAGGTAAAAGCACGTTATTTTGCAGAAATAAATTCCGAGCAGGATATTCTACAATTAATAGATAATCAGCTTTTTAAATCACTCAACAAATTAATTCTCGGAGAAGGCAGTGATATTTTATTCACCAAAGATTTTGAAGGACTTGTTTTGAAAGATGCCATTAAAGGTATCGGACTTATGCACGAAGATGAAAATAGTGTCTGGATAAAAGCCGGCTCAGGAGAAAACTGGCATTCTTTTGTTGAATATTGTGTGAATCAAAACTGGGGAGGAATTGAAAATCTGGCACTAATACCCGGAACTGTTGGTGCTTCACCCATTCAAAATATCGGAGCTTATGGGGCAGAAGTAAAAAACAGTATCCATTCTCTTGAAATAATAGACCTTTTAACCGGGAAAAAACGCCTGATGATGAATGATGAATGCAGGTTTGGCTACCGGTGGAGCATCTTTAAGGAAAAAGAATGGAGAAACAGATACTACATCGTTTCCGTAAGCTTCATGCTGGACAAAAATCCAAAATTAAACACTGAATATCAGGATATTAAGGACGAGTTATATACAGAAAACCCGACTATACAGGACGTTTTTAATGCGGTTGTCAGCATACGCAGAAGAAAATTACCCGATCCTCAGGTTTTGGGAAATGCAGGTAGTTTTTTTAAAAATCCGGTAGTTTCGTATGAAAAATATGAAAAGCTGCTTCAGAAATATCCCGATTTAAAAGGATTTGAAACCCGCTATGCCATAAAACTGGCAGCCGCCCAGTTAATTGAAAAATGTGGATGGAAGGGCGTTGTGGAAAACAATACAGGAGTATATCATAATCAGGCACTTGTGATTGTTAATTATGGCGGGGCAAGCGGCTCCGATATTCTCCGTTTTGCCCAAAAAATTCAGGAAAGCGTTTATCAGACATTTGGCATTGAACTCATTCCGGAAGTGAATATTTATTAGATTTCCAACAAAATATTTCTTTAAAACAATGAAAATCTTTGGTTTAGTCGGCTATCCACTTTCCCACTCTTTCAGTCCGTTTATTTTTCAAAAAATCTTTGAACGCGAGAAAATAACCGGTTGTGTTTATCAATTGTTTGAACTTAAAGAGTTAAATGGTATCAGGGATTTTTTAATACAGCATTCAGAAATAGCCGGATTAAATATCACCATTCCCTACAAACAACAGATCATTGATTTTCTGGATGAAAAAGATGAGATAGCAGAGCAAACAGGGGCTGTTAATACTGTTAAAATTTTTCGGCAAGGGAAAATCATTTACCTGAAAGGTTATAATACGGACGTTACGGGTTTTGAACAGTCTCTAAGGGATTTTGTACCACCGGATATAAGCCATGCTTTGATTTTAGGTAACGGTGGAGCTGCCAAAGCGGTTCAGTATGTTTTCAAAAAAATGAATATCAATTATTTAATCATCAGCAGAAAAAAAACTGAAAACAGCCTGAGATATACTGATTTAAATAAGGATATTTTTGACAAATATCATCTGATAATAAATTGCACGCCATTGGGTATGTTTCCCAATACAGATTCATTTCCTGAAATACCGTATCATTTTCTCAATAAAAGGCATTTTTTATTTGATATGGTGTATAATCCGGAAGAAACACTGTTTTTACTGAAGGGGAAAAAAATGGGATGTCAGACCATGAATGGGATGAAAATGCTTGAGAAACAAGCTTTTGAGTCTTTCAGAATATGGTTTGGCATTTAGTAGACCCCAATTTATCATAAAGCCTGATCAGACAAGCATTTGTTTTGCTATGAATAAATATCGGAAATTTTTCCTATATTGGCAGGCTTAAAAAAATGCGCAAAAGCTTTGTAAATACTGTATTTCTCCTCGTCATTTTACTGCTTTGCTTCAGTAAAATTGCGTTTTCTCAGAAAGAAGGGAATATCTGGTATTTCGGAGGCAAAGCAGGAATAAGCTTTAATTCAGGATCTCCTGTGGCGCTGACCAACAGTGCCATGTTTCAATATGATGGCTGTGCTACCATTTCCGATAGCAACGGGAATCTGCTCTTTTATTCAAATGGGGTGGATGTCTGGAATAAAAACCACACCATTATGGACAACGGAAACGGATTGTTAGGTGGTTATGCTTCGACACAGTCGTGTGTAGCAGTGAAAAAGCCAAAGTCAGATTCCATATATTACCTTTTCACAGTTGATGATGTAGCCGGACCAAATGGGTTCTGCTATTCAGTTATCAGCATGAAAAGGAACGGGGGTTTAGGAAAGGTTATTTCAAAAAATACCAAGCTTCTGTATCCGACCACTGAAAAAGTTACAGCTGTTCGTCACCGAAACAAGACAGACATCTGGGTAATTACCCATGGATGGGACACCAATGCCTTTTTTGCCTATCTGGTAACACCCAGCGGAATCAGTTCAACACCGGTAGTCAGCAGTGTAGGAACAAAGCATAGTGGTTCCCTTACCCGAACCGCAGGTTATATGAAAGTATCTCCCAACGGGAAAAAAATTGCCTGGGCTATTACCACTTACAATGGCATTGTCGAAATTCTTGACTTCGATGACTCGACAGGAAAAGTTTCCAATCCGATAACCTGTACATCGATAAAAGACCCATACGGAATAGAGTTTTCACCGGATGGAACCAAATTATATGTCAGCTCCCGTGCATATAAAGAAATTTACGAGTTCTTTCTGGAGGCCGGTTCTGCTTACGAAATACTCAATTCGATGATAAAGGTCGCCACCAGTGCTGCCCAGCTTGGCGCCATGCAGGTAGCTATTGACGGGAGAATTTACGTAGCAAGGGAAGACAAGTATCTTGGAATCATCAATGCCCCAAATGCTTACGGAGCCGCCTGCAAATATGTGGACAAAGCCTTTTATCTGGCAGGAAGAGATAGTAAGTTCGGTCTTCCGACATTTAACCAAAGTTATTTTTATAATCCTGAGTATCAGTTCAAAAACTTTTGTTATGGCGACAGTACCGAGTTTATTGTAACCAGTTCCAGTCTGGTTGATTCTGTCAGGTGGTATTTTGGCGATGCGGCCTCATCTGACAAATCAAGCAATAAACTGATTGCAAAGCATAAATATACCTCATCAGGTATTTTTACGGTGAACCTGGTTGTCTATCTTATTACCAGCGCTGTAGACACACTTTCATGGACCATTAAGATTCATCCCAAGCCCAATGCCAGTTTCAATATCAACGACAGTACACAATGTCAGAAAGAAAATCAGGCATTTATGATTAACAACACCACTATAATTGATGGAACCTTTAAGTCTTACTGGGATTTCGGAGACGGAGACACGAGCAGTGCCGCCAATCCGCTCCATAAGTTTAAATATGAAGACACCTTTACTGTTCAACTAATCACAGTTTCGGATAAAGGCTGTAAAGATACCTTTTACCGAAAAATGGTCGTTTTTCCTTCTCCCAAGCCTGATTTCGACATGAACGACAGTGCACAATGCTTCGACAGGAATAAATATGAGTTTACAAACAAAAGTACAATCAGCAGCGGAAATTTAATGTACGACTGGGATTTTGGCGATGGAGCCACTTCCAAAATGACGCATCCGACCCACATTTATACCGTAGCAGATACCTTTACTGTTACATTAGTGGCAACCTCCGATCATTATTGCCGTGATACTGCTCAAAAGAAAACCTACATCATGCTTTATCCCACGCCCATCAGCGCTTTTGCCATTGATGATTCCTTCCAGTGCTTGTATGGGAATAAATTCATGTTTACCAACAACTCTTTTCTCACCACAGGTACCATGACTTTCCGCTGGTCTTTCGGAGATGGGGATTCTTCCTATGCTACTGATCCTCAACATGTTTATACAAATGATGGGGTTTATAATGTTAAGCTTACTGTCATCTCCGATAAAAACTGCAAAGACCATAAGGTTAAAAAAGTATATGTCAATCCGATGCCTGATGCATTTTTTACTGTGGACGATTCTGCCCAATGTCTGAGAAATAATCAGGTGAAATTTACCAATAAAACCAAAATCAATTCGGGAATAGTAAATTATACATGGGATTTCGATGACGGCAATTATTCCAACCTTGTCAGTCCCGACCATAAATTTGCTTATTACGATACATTTGTTGTTTCTTTGCTTACCGTTTCGGATGCTGGCTGCCTCGATTCCTTTAAAAAGCCCATCGTTATCTATCCCATGCCAATCGTTGATTTCAGTATTAACAAAACACAACAATGCCTGCAAGGAAATGTTTTCCAGTTCACCAATGAATCTACCATTGGCTATGGAAAAATCATTTCCAATCAGTGGAGTATGGGTGACGGTAAAAAATATACTTCTTCCAATGCTCTCCATAATTATTCCGCACCCGGCAATTACGATGTCCTTCTCACCCTTGTCAGCGACAACGGTTGCCGTGATTCTATTACCAAAAAGGTATTTGTATTTCCGATGCCAAAAGCCAATTTCAGCATTAACGATATTGACCAGTGTCTGAGCAGAAACATTGTTATATGTAAGGATTCTTCGAAAATCACCTCCGGAACCATAGCGGCAAGAATCTGGGATATGGGTGACGGTACTACATATACCGACCAAAACATTTTTCACAACTATACCGTCTCAGATACTTTCGACATTAAGTTAAAGGTTGTCTCCGATCAGGGATGTTTCGATTCACTGATTAAAAAGGTGCTTATTTATCCGATGCCAAAAGTCAACTTTGATGTGTCTGATCCCGACCAATGCCTTTCAGGTAATATTTTCAGTTTTCAGGACAAAACAACCATTTTCCCCGGAGTCATTCAGCAATTAAACTGGTCATTATCAGATGGATACAAAACCAATGTACCTTCTTTTAACCGTTCATTTACAAAAGCAGATACTTTCACTGTCAAACTGGTGGCTGTTTCAGGAGTAGGTTGCCGCGATTCCATCATCAGACAGGTTTATGTCAGACCAATGCCTAAAGCCGATTTTACCATCAACAATCCTCAACAATGCCTGTCGGGCAATAACTTCAGCTTTTCCAACAAATCGACAGTTTCATACGGTTCAATAATCTCAAACTTCTGGACTTTTGGAGATGGAGGAAACAGTTCAGCGCTCCATCCGGTTTATACCTATTCAAACGACAACACTTATGGGGTTAAATTATTGATAACCAGTAATTTTGGTTGCCGCGATTCTGTTGTCAGGAATGTAACCGTATTTCCCATGCCAAAAGTTGATTTTAACGTTAATAACCCATGTCTTGACAAAACAACCTTTTTCGAAGATAAATCGACCATCAACCCTCCCGGCATTATTAACCAGTGGCTCTGGAAAATAAACGGAACCGATCTTTCGACCTCCCAAAACACTCAGCAAACCTTTACAAATCCAGGCATTTATGAAGTTACCTTGTTTGCCACCTCAAAAGACAATTGCCAGTCGTCAGCCACCAAATATTTCAGAATAGCCGAGCATGTTACTCAAAATTCAGTTGTCCGGTCAACAGTGATACATGACGATGAGATTTTAACGGAATGGACACCTACTACTTCAGGTGCTCCACTCTACTATATAATCGAACGCAGTGATAATGGTCTCACATACGGTGCCTTAGCCAACCTGCCTACCGGAACATTCAGCTTCAGGGATAAAAATGTTGATGCCTCTACCAATTCATATTACTACCGTGTATATGTCAGGGATAGTTGCGGATATACCACATCCCCTTCAAATATCGGCAAAACCATCCGCCTGACCGTTAATACCGATGGAGATTCTCCCTTATTACAGTGGAATGCTTATGAAGGCTGGGACAATGGTGTTGATTATCAGGAAATTGAATTAAAAGATGAAAACGGGTATTTCAAAACCATTGAAAAGGTAAATGACAAAACCTTTTCCTATCTGGATTTAAAAACCACAACTTTACTCAATGAATATTGCTACCGGATAACCGCACATGAGAAAAACAGTGGAGTTTATTCCAATTCCAACGAAGTATGTGTTTCAGTTCCATTACTGCTTTGGCCACCAAATGCTTTTACTCCAAATGGTGATGAGGTAAATGATGAATTTCTTGTTCAGGGAAAATATGTATCCTCCTTTAACATACAGATTTTCAACCGTTGGGGTGAATTGATGTTTGAAAGCAAAGACATGAACAAAAGCTGGGATGGTAAATTTAACGGGCAGTTATGTCCGAATGGACTTTATTACTACCGCATAGAAGCAAAAGGAACTAAAAACCAGGTAAAAATTGTAACCGGTACCCTTCATCTCCTTCGATAATGATGACCAAAGAAGAACAAATTCAATTCATCGGCAATCAAATCAGCAGGCTGGATGAATTATTATCGGCCTGTTATCAGAATTGTTCAGGCTTTTATGTTGATTATCAGGAATATCTCCAATTTATGAAAGAGATCAACCACTTTTTTGAGGAGAATCTGGATAACGGGCATCCCATTGTAAACGAATTCAGGGAAATAATTACAGACAATAAAAAACACAAAATTATCCAAGCAAAAGTCATCTTAAAGGAGTTGCAGGAAGAAATAGCAAAAGACGATTAAAGCCAGATGGTTCCGCCACAGCTGTCGCGCATCGCACCTGTTACGGAACTTAAACAATTTATTTCATTTCTGACTCTTAAAACCCCCAGAAAGGCAAATATCAAAGCTTCCTTAAATTCAATAATTTCAGGAGAAGGAATGACAATTTCAGCTTTTGTCTTTTGTGAAATCAGCTCCATCAGAAACTTATTGTAAGCACCTCCGCCACTCACCAGCACTTTTTTATTATCCCCGCTACTGATAACGGAAGATATCTGCCATGCTATGTGTTCGTAAAGCGTCCGGAGCAAATCATATCTATGAATGTTCACACCATTTAAAAGAGGCAGAAATTCTTTCTCTATCCATTCTCTCCCCAGCGATTTGGGAAAAGTCTGCTGGTAATATTGAAGATCATTCAGCTTTTCAAGCAGGAAACAGTCAACCTTTCCCTTCTTCCCGTTTCTGCCATCTTCATCATAAGGAGGATTAATCTGATTTAAAATAAAGTTAACAGGACAAATATCAAATGCAACTCTTTTATTCATGTCACGGAATGAGATATTGGCAAAGCCACCAAGATTCAGACAAAAGTCAAATTCCTGAAACAGCAGTTCATCACCGATGGGAACAAGAGGGGCACCCTGCCCACCCAAAGCCACATCCATAGTCCTGAAATCATTGATTACCATACATCCGCTTGCAGCCGAAAGGCTTGAACCATGACCCAACTGGAAAGTAAATCCTTTTTCCGGCTGATGAAAAACAGTATGCCCTGATGATGCAATAAAATCAACCTTTTCTCCTGATAAAAACGATTTTGCCTGCTCACCAAGATAGATTCCATACTGACGGTCAAGTCTGAGCAATTCTTGTCCTATCAGCTGGTGTGCATGACGAAGGTTCTCTTTCCAGCTTTCTGAATAGGGGATAGTTTTAGCTCTTAAAATCCGGAAACTCCAGTACTTATCGAACTTAAAACGGCACAATGCCAGATCAAGTCCATCCAGTGAAGTCCCCGACATCAGACCAATTACTATGTATTCATTTTCTCCCTGATTCATCATGAAAACAAAAATTCATCAAAAAAATAAGCTCTGCGGGTATTCAAAACACTTAAATCGTAATTCCCATCATGATAAAGGGCAAAGCCAAACCTGATTCTGTCATTTCTGAAATCAGTGATAATATTAAAATCTTCAAGGAGTTTTGCCAGTTTTGAAGTCTGAACGGCTGAATCCAACTGAAAGCTAAAGAAATGGCCATGATTTGCCAGATCTCTGAAAATCAATCTTTTCTTATTAATTAAAGGATGGTCATACTTACTGACTTCTTCCAAAAAAGCTTTCTGTACAAAACGAATATGATTTTGAATCTTTTCAATAGAAATATTTTCCTTTTCAAACAATCTGAAGACACTCAGGAGCCTGTAAAGCGAAGAAAAATCCATGGTTGCACCGGCAAAGGCATAAGCATTTTCAGCATATTCCACTTTCCCCTGAAAATTTGCATTCAAAGAATCAAAATGGGCAAACCAACCCGTATTCCATGGCCTGAATTTTTGATTTTCAGGAACATGCATAAAACAACAACCCTCTCCTCCCTGTGCATACTTATACGAGCCTGCCAGATAAAAAATGCGATGCTCAAAATCCTGAATATTGACAGGTATGGCCATAAATGCATGATAACCATCAATGGCAATCAGGGCATCTGAATCTTTTATCTGATTGATAATCTGACAAATATCACTTACCACCCCTGAATTAAAAAACACATGGCTCAGAAAAACCAAATCATAATTTTGCGAACGAAATTGCGAAATAAAACGCTCTTCAAAACTTTCGAAAGGTTGTGTGATTACTCTATCTATCTGAAAATGAGCATATTCAGATAATCTGTCTATTTGTCGTCTGAAACTATGAAACTCGCTGTCGGTAGTCAGAATACGGACAGGTCTTCCAGGCTCAAAACAGGACAAAAGCCTGACAACAAATTCATGTGTGTTGGGAGCAAAAACAATTTGGGACGGATCAGATGTTCCCAGCACTTTTGATATATAAGCCTGAGCCTCCGGTATTTTCACAGAAAAGAAATAATCCCATTTGCGGTCAACCAAGCGGGCACTATCATCCCAATAGTCCAGCATAGCCTGACGGGTTACATCCGGCCAGTAATAATGACTATGACACGCAAAATGTTGAATACCTTTATTTTGTGCTAAAAACTGACTGTAAAATCTTTGATACATCACTTTTTCCTGAGTTGTGGAAAGTAACAGATCTGTTGATTCTGAGGAGGCAAATATTCTTTCCAGTTGGTTCCTCCGGTTCCCTTTTCTTCATTCTCCATCTGCCTGCTGATAACTGAAAAATGAATGGTTTTCCAACGTTGATTTATTTCATAATCAAACTCATACAGTAAATTACGGATGTCCTGATTATTTGTTATCAATTGTAATACCTGCTGATCCGCTTTGTTCTGGGGTTGATACTGAAAAAACAGAAAGTACAGATTCCTTTCTTTCAGGGAATGTGCAAGCTCAATTAATGTTTTATCATACTTTTTCTCAAAGGCTTCAAGCGTTTTCGACTTTTCCTTTCTTTTTCCACTTTCAGTAATCCATCCACCAAATTTCCAATACAAGCCTTCATAAAGCTCTTCAATGGTATTCAGTGGAGAATATTTGTTAAGTACCTGAGGATGAAGTAATTGATACAATGAAGTTGCGTAAAATTCAATTTTTCTCAATGCAACCGACTGAAATCCACTTGCCGGCACCAAGGCATTTCTGAATTGTAAAAACTCTCCTTTTGAAAGAAACTGATTCGGTTTTCCGGCTTCTCCGGGTTGCATGATATTGAAACTATCCGTAACCTTATGGCAGTAATTAACGACCCTTCCTATTCTTTTTATCCAGTTTTCAGCATGTAAAAATTCCTTCCGTTCAAGGCAGGTCAGTTTTTCAAGTTCATGCAATATCAGTTTAAAATATAACTCCGTAATCTGATGATAAACAATAAAAATCATTTCATCATCAAAGTCAGTTTTGGTTTGCTGAAGATTTAGCAAAATTTCAAGCTGAAGATAATCCCAGTAATTAACTCCCTTCTGATGATAAAAACCCGTCAGCGCATTCCTGAATTCATCAGGATTTGCCTGAAATTTTTTCTTGAGGTTTTGTATGATTTGAAATTCTTCCTGATTCAGCATAATGTTTGTCAATAATCCTAATAAGTAAATCCCATCAGCGATTTAACTTCCTGAAGTGTCTTAGAGGCTGTTTCTCTTGCCATTTCATTCCCCTCAGAAATGATTTTATTCACATAATCAAGATTCTGAAGCAAATTGCTTCTCTTTTCTGAGATAGGTTTCAAAAGTTCAATGATTACTTCAGCAGTTGTTTCTTTCAGGTTTTTGTACATCAGGTTCCCTGATTGGTAATCTTTCATCATCTGGTCGTACAAATCATTCCGGCCACAGGCTTTGATGATTTCAAAAAGATTCCTGACCCCGGGACTCATTTCTCCATCAGGAGTCGTCCCCATATCGGTTACTGCTTTTTTAACTTTATTCCGTATCGTCTCTTCATTATCGAACAGGCCGATATAGTGTTTATCTCCGAGACTTTTGCTCATTTTTTTTGTAGGATCGGCAAGGCTCATGACCTTGGCTGTATTTGTAAATAATGGCTCCGGCAAGGGGAAATATTCTCCAAAAAGATGATTAAAACGCATGGCAATATTTCGCGAAAGCTCCAGATGCTGCTCCTGGTCTTTGCCAACCGGCACATAATTAGCCTTATATATCAGAATATCAGCAGCTTGCAATATCGGATAATTAAACAATCCGGCAGAAATGAAATAATCTTTTGATGATTCCTGCAGGTATTGCGATTTATCCTTAAACTGAGTCATTCGCCCTAATTCGCCATAGCTGGTAACACAGTTAAGGAGCCACATCAGATAAGTATGTTCAGGCACCATCGACTGGATAAAGATAACTGCCTTTTGTGGGTCGAGGCCACAGGCCAGCAGGGCAATATACATATCCAAAGTGTTGTTTTTCAACTCTTCAGGATGGTATGGCATGGAGATGGCATGAAGATCTACCACACAAAAAAAACATTCATATTGGTTCTGAAGTTTTACCCAGTTTTGTACTGCTCCGAAATAATTACCGATATGAATCTTACTGGTTGGTTGTATGCCGGATAAAATTCTGCTCACAAAAAATACTTGAGAATGTTAAAACCTGAAATTTAAATTTTCTGCAAATTTAAACGAAAAGCCTTAACTGACTTCCTCTTTTTCCGGACTATCGGTGTTCTTTCTGCAGCCCAGATTGAAAAAAACTATCATCAATACCACAACAACTACGAGGAAAATACTTACCGCAAAAATTAAAGGAAAATTGTTATTAATTGCATTCCAGGCAGCTATGCCTTCCACCTTCACCGGCCAGGTAATTTTCGCATTTCCCTGTTTGCAGTAAATATCTATTGATTTTGGTTGATAATTGGTATAATCCTTCAGAATGATTTCTGACCAGACCAGCAAGGTAATTTCTTCTCCCGGAATTAATTCATCAATAGTTATATGATTCTGAAAATCTTCAAATTCAATGTCTCCTTTCTCATAATCAATCAGATATTTTCCCTTGCTTTTCAAATCGATGTTAATATCGATGGCTGTCTCATCTCCATTATTGATGAGCGTAATTTCATAATAAGTGTGGTACTTTTTAATAAAATCAGCGTAAAGCTTTAAAAAATCATAGGAAATAGCCTTATATACTGCTTTCGCATTTTCGTTGGTGGGCTCTTTCAGTGGCAGGTTATCCTTAATTTTCATCATTAATTCAGACTCCTTATCTGGTGGAACAGAAAAATCAATATTAGGCGGAGGACTGAAAGGATACACCTCGATGTTCGCTTTTAATGAAAAAGATTGCCGTTGCTGTAAATAGTTATAAATCAGAATAGATATGGCAATCAGAAATATAAAGGCAGATATAAGTCCGAACCAATGCCAGAAAGTATATCTTACTGCTGTTTTTACCATGTTTTTATTTTATGGTAAAAATAAGACGAAGGCACACGAACTTGCAACTTATTTTTCAACAGGCAGAAATGGATAGCCCTTTGGCAAATATGAATTACATTTGAAGTCTTTAAAAAAACTATCAGGATGGAGAAAGAAACAAAACCTGAATATCTGAAGAAATTGAGTGAAAAAGGCTGGAGCGATGCCCGTGCCGGAAACTTGTCTTTTCATGGCAGAACGGAAGGATTTTCCCCTAAATACAAAACAGAAATTCCTTTTGAGACAGCAAAATATCCTGCACTCATCGATCAACAACTGATGATCAGCCGGAAAGGAGCTGACCTCAATCAATATGCTGAATTTATAAAAAATGATCTGCTATCTGTAAGATTTACAAATGATTATATCATAGTTGAAGGAAATTCTGAAGAGCATGAGCTGAGCAGTGAATACCTTAGTCATTTTCTTCTTCATCAATACCTGATTCAAAACCATAGCGGAAAAAAATGCATTCTTCATGTTCATCCCGATGAGTTTATTGCCATCAGCCATTCTTCAAAAATTAAAACAGGAGAACAACTTACTTCATTGATTTATAGTTATTTACCGGAGACACAAATTCATATAAGAAACGGAATTTCCTTTGTAGCTTATCAACCTGCAGGCAGCAGAGAGCTGGCAGAAGCCACTTTATCAGCTTATCAGGGAGAAGACCTGATTGTTTGGGAAAAACACGGAGTTTTATCTTTGGCAAACGACTGGCAGCAAGCAATTGAGATCATCGAAGCAGGCGTCAAAGCCCTGCGGATTTATTTTTTAACCAAATGCCTGTATCTTCCTGATTAGGACAAAATCAAAAAAATCATCGAAAGCTTTATTTTGCAATATGTTTCTTATCTTTACCCTGAAAAAAATATTGCTGTTTTTTCAAAATTTAAACATTGTGTAACTTTTTAAAAATACAAAGATGAAAAAAATCATTGGTTTATTGGTTTTTATACTGATCAGTACATTAATATTTGCCCAAAACTATGACCTGATGACCAGCCTGACCATGGAAGTTGCCGGAAAGGCAGGCGTGGCAGTTCCCGTAAAAGGCTTTGTAATCAATAAAGGATTTAACTCCGTCACTTCCTTTGACCTGAATTATCAGGTTGATGATAATCAGATATTTACAGCAAATATTTCCAGTGTAAACATTCCGCAGAACGGGAAATGGTATTTTACCCATCCCACTAATTTTACTCCCACAAACACCAATGGATTTCATAAGATTAAATGCTGGGCAAGCAACCTGAATGGCAACCCCGACCAAAAACCATCCAACGATGCAGATTCGTTTTTCTTTTTTGTCAACTATGGGATTACCGGATCAAAAAATGTATTACTGGAAAGTGTTGTGAGTGTAAAAGACGGAGAATCAACTGATGCCTATGCCAAAATTGATGAAATGCTGAATACATATCCGAAAACCTTAGTTCCTGTCAATTATCAGACATGGGGCGAAATGGCCACTCTCGACTTTATCGAAATCAATAACGATTTCAAGCCTGCTACTTCTTCCGGTCTGATAGACAGGACTTTCTGGAAAGAATATAACGAAATTGCCGTCCCTCGTTATGACTGGTCAACCCGGATTGCAGAACGCCTGAGTTCAAAAACACCTGTCAACATTAGTTTTCAGGAAATAAAATATAATCCGAGTACTTCAGCTGCAGAAATTACTGCTAAATTTGAGTTTGTCGATGCCATGGGCGGAGATATCAGGGCCACCTGTCTGCTGACGGAAGATTGGGTTACCGGAAGCAAGGAAGACTATCAGCAGGCCAATAATTATGACGCTATGATGGGACATCCGTTTTTTAACCGTGGCAATCCGGTTTATCCGATGTTTTTCCACTTTACGGCACGTATGTTTAACTCAGGAATCTGGGGAGACTGGATTGATCTGAAAGAACCAGGATTCAGAAAAGTATCAAAAGACACCGTCATCATCAAACAATTTTCAAAACGCGTTATCCCCGACAACTGGAACCGTCATCAGATGTATGCCATTGTTTTTGTATGCTATTGGGACGAAAACATCGCCAGACGCCAGGTATTAAACGTTATTAAAGCCAAACTGACCACTACTTCCATAGAAGAATCAAACCCTGCCGATCAAATCAGCATGATTTATCCCAACCCTGTTGAAAATACGGGAATAATTACCTTCTCGACTTCACAAACAACAGATATTCAGCTAAGTATTTTCGATGTGATGGGAAGAAAAGTTTTAGCTAAAACTGAAGGTAGCTTTGCTCCCGGGGAACATCATGTTTCTTTTGATGCCTCAAACCTGAGCAAAGGAAGCTATTTGGCTGTGCTGGAATTTAATGGCCAGAAACATACAGTGAAGTTTATCAAGTAGTTCATTTTACTACATAATATTATTTTAAGGCTGGATATTTTACCCTGTTTTAGTATTCTTTATTAAGATCTGATTCAGGGAAAAAACAGGTGATTGAGTAAAATTAATTTTCAAAGTCATTGATTTATTCGTACTTTTGAAGTAAATTTAAAATGAAGCCTTTGAAAATGTTGCGATATGTTTTTGTGGTATTAATCATTTTTTTCAACAGTTTTTATTGCTTTATCGGCAAAGGTCAAGTTACTAATAATCAGGTTATTTCGTCAAACGGTGGTTTTTATCAGGATCAGGAGTTTATTCTTTCCTGGACAACAGGAGAAATTATTTCACCCCCATTGGTTATGACATCAAATATCTGCATCAGCGGGTTTCAGCAGCCATCTTTTTCAAAACTATTGTCTGTTTATCAAAACCTCATACAATCAGAAATCACAATTTACCCTAATCCTGTAAATGATGTTCTTTTTATTCACCTCAACGGAGAAAAAACAGAATTAAATCTGCATATTTACGATTTGAATGGAAAATCACTTTTTTCTGATAAAATTTTTCATGGAACTACTTCACTCAACATGAATGGTTTTATTCCCGGAATATATATACTTAATTTTTCTGATAAAACTCATTTTCAATCTTTTATGTTAATCAAGAACTAAATTTATAGTAAATTATGAGAAAGTTCATACTGACACTATTGATAAGCACCGCTTTCATTTGTCATTTAACAGCCCAGCTGACTCCATACCTGAACTATCAGGCCGTTGCCAGAGACGGATCAGGAAAAGTGCTGGAGAATAAACCGCTAATCGTTGAGGTCAGCATTCTTCAGGGATCGCCATCGGGGACAATTGTATGGCAGGAAGGTCATAATGTGACGACTAACTCATTGGGATTGTTCACTTTACAAATAGGAAAAGGAATACCTACCGGAAAAGCTACCCTGCCTGCATTTGACTCTATCAAGTGGTGGACAGACAATTATTATCTGAATGTTAGGGTGGATTTCGGAAACGGATTGGTCGATATGGGAACTTCACAGTTTCTGGCAGTCCCTTATGCCCTGTATGCCCACATGTCGGGGAACAGTGTCGGTGGAACACAGAAACTATCGCTTAACGGACATGAACTTATCATCTCGAACGGGAATTCTGTTATCCTGCCCGACAATGTTGATGATGCAGATGCAGATCCGACAAACGAAATCCAAACCCTGAGCGTAGCCGGGAAAAATCTTAGCATCAGCAATGGCAACACCGTTACCCTGAATGTCGATGACGCTGATGCCGATCCTTCCAATGAATTTCAGACTTTAAGCCTGAATGGAAAAGATTTAAGTATCACTAACGGTAATACTGTAACACTCAATGTTGATGATGCTGATGCCGACACGTTAAATGAAATACAAACGCTGGCCATCAATGGTAATAACCTGAGTATCAGCGGAGGAAACACGGTTGCCTTGCCTACAACCCCATGGAAACAAAACAATACAGGCATTTATTACAAAAACGGAACCGTAAGCATTAATACACAGGCAAGTTATCGCGACAGCACATTGCTCACCATAACAGACAGCAATATTTTCAACCTCCCCGCACTGATGTTTTTATATGGGCGAGGCACAGATAACGGATTAAATTCAGCGAGGTTGCTTCATGCTACCATTGATGCCACAAATGGTGATAACACAGCTATTTACGGCTCTGCTATCGGTTCTTTGGTTGCCGGCTACAATAAGGGAATCAGTGGTTTTGCCTCCAATTCACTGACCAATTACGGACTGTTTGGAGAAGCAACTCCGGGTGTCAAGGGTACCAGCGCCAATTATGGCGTTTATGGTACTTCCTCTGGTACTACAAATAATATCAATTGCGGTGTATTTGGAAAAGGAACCGGCTCCACCAAGTTTAATTTCGGACTTTACGGGAGTACCAATGGAGTCGGAACAAATAATGCAGGGGTTTTTGCCGAGTGTAACGGATCTGGAAGCGGACAAAACATAGGGGTTTATGCAAAAGCCCAGAACAGCGGTTTCATCAATTACGGGGTATTGGGAGAATCTGCCGGTAAAGGGACATGGAATATTGGGGTTGGAGCAGGTTGCGCAGCCTCAGGAACCCATACCAATTATGGGATGTACACAGGTGGTGATAACGCAAAAATTAACTATGGCATTTATTCCAGGGCAGCAAAGCTTTCGGGAACCTATACCAAAACCAATTATGCCTTTTATGCCGATGCCTATGGAGGGACAGACAGCAACTATTCTTTTTATGGAAACAAAGGGACTTTCTTCAATCGTCATGCAGTCAGTATCGGAACTGAAACCGCCAATTCCCTCTTACAGGTAAACGGCTCGATTTCATTGCCAATAGTAACAAAATCAGCAGCTTATACTGCTACACTCAGCGATTATACCATCTTGTGTGATGGAAATTCCTCAGCATTTACCATTAGTCTTCCTGCAGCTTCGGCCATCAAGGGAAGAATCTATGTCATAAAGAAAACAGATGCTTCTTCAAATGCCATAACTGTCGATGGAAATGGCTCAGAAACCATTGACGGAAATGCCACCTATTCCCTGACGACTAAAAATCAGTTTGTCATGATTCAGTCTGATGGGAGCGGATGGCAGGTCATTTCAAAAAATTAATCAATATATCTGGTTGATTATCTGACTATTACAATTTTGTTTTATTTTTCCTGAACATTCCTGTAACATTTCTTGTTTAGATTTCGTCTGATTAACAGAAATTTTTATTAACGATTAAAAAATGTAACCATGAAAAAATTTCCAGCTATTTTAGTTTTAGTATTGATTGCAGGAACCAGTTTTTTATCCATAGCTAAAGAAAATCCGGGAAATGAAACAAACACCAATGCAAAAGCCACCCAGATACTGACAAAACAAATTGAATATCCGGCATTTGCAAAAGAACAGAAAATCCAGGGAGATGTTTACGTAAGCTTTACTGTCAATAAAGACGGGAGGATAGAAAATATTCAGGCTAACGCAAATAATGAAGTACTAAAGAACTATGTCATCGGTAAGCTTTCAACAAGCAATGTTGCTGAATTGAACAACGAAGCCGGTCAAACCATTTACGTAAAGTTTAGTTTCAGACTTTATTAATTGATATTCATTCTTTTACACAAAGCGGATTTGGCAACGAATCCGCTTTTTTATTTTCAGGCATGAAAAGATCCGGAAATAATTGCTGCTGCTTTCTGGCTGGCACTGCCTGAACCAAGCGAGTCCCTTAATTTCTGAAAAGCTTTTTGCATTTCATTCCGGTATTTTTCATCAAACAAAAGCTTTTCTAATTCATTTTTTATTTCTTCAGGATTAAAATTATGCTGAATCAGTTCCTTGACCGTTTGCTCCTGATTGATCAGGTTGACCAGAGAGATGTATTTGACTTTTATCAGCTGCTTTGAAATATAGTAGGTCAGACCGGATGTTTTGTAGCAAACCATCATGGGGACATTAAACAAAGCAGTTTCAAGAGTTGCGGTTCCTGAGGTAATGATACCGGCTTCGGCAAGATGAAGAATATCATAGGATTTATCAAAAACCACTTCCGCATTTGGAATATCCTCTGGCAGTTGATAGCAGGAAGGCGAAAGATTTGAAGTAGCTGCAATGATAAAATGGTAGGCGGGAAAAAGTCGGAAAACAGGGTATAAAACAGGTAAAATTTCTGAAACCTCCTGCTTTCTGCTTCCAGGTAATACCGCTACGACTTTTTTATCTTTATATCTTTCAGAAAAACTTATATCTGGCTGAAATTCTGATACTAAAGAAACGAGGGGATGTCCGCAATAAAATGCTTTAACATTAAATTTTGCGTAAAAATCCGGCTCAAACGGTAAGATACAAATCAGCAGATCGACCAGTTTTTTTAACTTAAACACACGCCTGGCTTTCCATGCCCAAATCTGAGGCAAAATATAATAGATAACCTTAAAATGATGTTTTTTGGCAAAAGAGGCAATTTTCAGGTTAAAACCGGGATAATCGACCAGAATCACAGCATCAGGCTGAAAATCGAGTAATTCCTTTTTACACAATCGTAATGCTTTAAAAATAACCGGTAAATGAAGAAAAACTTCAGCAAACCCCATAAAGGCAATTTTGCCGCTATCAAAGACAATGTTAACGCCCTGCTCTTTCATCCTGTTTCCACCTATGCCGGTAAAGACAACAGAAGGGTCTGTTTTTTTCAACTCCCTGACAAGATTCGAGGCATGCAAATCACCTGAGGCTTCACCGGCAATGATAAAATATTTCGGCATTATCAAAGAAAAATTTTAATCACCACTACGATCAGCACAAGTATAAAAGTGGCCAGTATCAAACCTTTGGCGGTATTGTATTTTTCCTTGTTTAAAAAGATAAAGAAAAAGAGCAGGTTGGGAAGTCCGGCCAGACTTATCATGGCAGAAAGCATTTTTTTATAGGAAGTGAGTGTGGAAAGATAATCTGAAAAACTGACGAAAGTAAATTTAGCCAGATAAAATACTACCACAACGATAATAATGCTTAAAATTCCGATAGCTGTACCCAGCAAAATATGGTCATACTTTTTCATTGGCAAAAATTTTTTGGAGATGATTTAAAAGTGGATATGCTGTAAGATCAAGATATACAGGCACTACTGAAGCAAAGTTGTTTTCAAGTGCCCAGATGTCGGTATCAGGTTCTTTATCGGAACATATAAACTCACCGGTCAACCAGAATGAGTTTTTTCCGTTATCAGCAGTATTTTGCCGGAATGTTTCTTTCCAGTGAGCCATAGCTTGACGGCAAATTTTCAGGCCTTTAAAGGCTGAAATGTCAATATCAGGGATGTTGATATTCAACAGAAAAAACTGTTTAAGCAATTCAATATCAATAGTCTGCATTATTTCATGAACCACTTTTTCGCATAGCGACATATCGGCATCCTCATGATAATTGAGGCTGGAAAATGCCATGGAAGGTATGCCGTACAAAGCACCTTCGACAGCAGCTGCCACCGTTCCCGAATAAAGCATATTCACAGAAGCATTCGAGCCATGGTTAATACCTGAAACAATCAGATCGGGAGGTGAAGGAAAAAGGTTTCCATTGGCAAATTTTACACAATCGGCAGGTGTACCGGTACAACAATAGGCTTTTACAGGACTAAAAATATCAGTTTCTTCAATAAAAACCGGATTTCTCATGGTAATGGCATGCCCGACACCCGACATGGGGCTGCAAGGAGCAACAACCGTAACATTTCCATACTCTTTCATGCAATGTACCAGAGAAGAAAGCCCCGAAGCATGAATGCCATCATCATTTGTAACAAGAATATTCACCTGAATCAAAATTTCCTGCAAAGTTAAGCGATTAAAGTTTGCAGGCGAAAACCTTTAAGTTATCAGTTTCCTGAATGCTGATGTTTCCTGTGTTTTTTAAGCCATGCACGGTAGTAAAGTGCCATCAGCAAAAGAAAAGGAAACGACTTTAAAAAGCTGAAAATGAGGGAAGTATCATGAATCTCAAAGGCGTCAACAAGGTCCTGACCCTGAAGCAGTGCATAAAAAAAGGTAACAAAAATGGTTAAAGGTATCAGATAAAAGGAGTAGGCAAAAGGAATCATCAGGCGGGTAGATTTTTTTGCAACCCGCATCAGTTTTGAAGCTAAAGCCATATAAAAACCCATTAACACAGCCGTGGCAACTGCCAGAATTATTACATAAACAAAGTAATATGTCTTAAATGGATCAATGTTTTTGTAACAACAAATAAGGACAAAATTGATAAACGACTCCAGTGCAATAATGGTGTAAATGGTGTAATTCCTGTCCTTGACATTATAGTAGTATTTGAGGAATTTTTTAAGATAGAGAAAAATTATTGCATTACATATTGTAATGATTATCAGCGATAAAGTAATAAACCATCTTTTAGGCTCCTGATAAACAATGAAATAACTGTAAACCATACTCATCAGGAAATAAATCAAAGAAAAAGCCGAAGCAATTTTCAACTCATTTTTTCTCATAATCTTGTTCAGCGTTAGAAAGGTTAATAAAAGCTTCAGGCAGGTAGTCAATGATATCGGAAGCAATCAGCCCATGCTGAGATTTTTGTTCAGCAGCCATATCGCCAGCGAGCCCATGAAGAAAAACGGCTAGCCGGGCAGCATGAAGCGGCTCATATCCCTGGGCAAGGAAGGCGAGAATCACACCGGTGAGTACATCACCACTTCCGGCCGTTGCCATGCCCGGATTACCCGTTGAATTGAAAAATATTTTTCCTTCCGGTGAGACAACAGCCGTATAATGCCCTTTCAATACAATGATAATCTGATGTTTTTGTGCAATTTGAATGGCTTTTTCAAGACGTTGAAAATGATTGGAAGATTTACCGGCAAGTCTGTCAAACTCTCCGGGATGTGGCGTAAGAATGCTGTTTCTTGGAATGGCATACATCCATGTTTGCCTGGCAGCTATGATATTTATGGCATCTGCATCCAGCACAACAGGATATTTGGTTTTTTTAAGAAAGAGATTGAGTGCATCAGCCGTCAGGTCATTAGTTCCTATACCAGGACCAATGGCAGCTGCATCAAAAGCCATGGTGTCCGGAATATTTGTAAGCATTTTATCATGATTTGCCACAATGGTCATGGCTTCAGGTACAGCGGTCTGGAGAACTGAATAGCCACATTCGGGAATGAAAACGGTTAACAAGCCAGTACCTGAACGCATACAAGCCTTAGCTCCCAGCACGGCAGCACCCATTTTTCCATACGAACCTGCCATCAACAGGGAATGGCCAAAATTACCTTTGTGATCAAATTTGTTCCTTGGCTTTAAAAGTTTTGATATTTCTGCCTTTGTTGAGTAAAAGTAACTGGTATCCGTATTTTGAATAAAATCATCAGAAAGACCGATGTCAACGACCCGCCATCTTCCGACAAAATCCCTGTTTTCAGGGATGAAAAATGCCAGTTTCGGCAGTTGGAAGCTAATGGTGAAATGAGCTTTAATTTTCGCATCATCCTCATTAAAACTATCGCAAAAGGTTCCGCTTGGAATGTCAATAGCAACAACCGGTAAGGAAGAAGAATTGATTTTTTCGATAATTTTTCCGGAAAAGCCCTGTATCGGTCGGCTAAGCCCTGTTCCCCACAATGCATCAACAATCAGGTCATTTTTAGCAAAATTAAACTCAAAGTTTTCGTCAGTAATATGATGAATTTCTGCCTGCTGATAATTTTTGAGTAAATTATAATTCAATGTAAAGTCGTCAGAGGCCTCATCAGCGTATTCGAGGATGTAAGTAACTACCTGATAATGTTTATCCAGCAATAAACGGGAAACGACAAGACCGTCTCCGCCATTGTTCCCTTTTCCGCAAAAAACATGAATTTTCCCTGTAATGGAAAAATGTTTCAGAAAATAAAGTGTAAACTGCCGGGCAGCTCTCTCCATCAGCATGGCAGAAGCGATAGGTTCGTGGCTGATGGTATAAGCATCGGCTTGTCGGATTAATTCACGGCTAAAAATTTTCATGTGATTCGATAACAATTTTACACTTTTGCCAGTTGAAAAGAAGTGCAAAAATAAATCAAATTCAGTTTATTAAACGAGGTATTGTAATTTTGCGGCAAAAATCCGGTAGATTTAATATTGCATGGACCCATACTGGCTGATACTAATTATTTCATTACTTTTTTCTGCTTTTTTTTCAGGAATTGAGATAGCATTTTACCAGGCAAACCCTCTCAAAATTGAAATTGATAAAAAAGCCGGTATCTGGGCATCAAAACTTGTTTCATTTTTTTCCGACCATTCCGGGCAATTTATCACCAATACACTGATAGGCAACAATCTGGCTATTATCATCTACGGAATTGTCTTTACCCAATTATTTACCCATGAAAATGCAGGAATTTTCGGTATTACAAATCCCTTGTTTTCTTTTATAGTGCTTACACTAACAAGTACTTTCATTGTATTAATTCTTGCTGAGTTTTTACCTAAAATTATTTTTGTTTCAAACCCAAATAAAACACTAAAGAATTTCATCATACCCTTTTTTGTTATTTACATTATTCTTTTCCCGCTGAACCTGATCATCTCAAACATTTCACTTGGTTTGATGAGAATACTGGGCTACCGGATTGATAAAAAGAAAAAGACTTTTGATTTGCATGATTTATTTTCCTTTGTCGAAAGTAGTGATAATGAGTCAGAAAACACAAGTGATACCCAGCTCGACACTCAGATATTGAAGAATGCGATTGATTTACCTAATATTAAGGTCAGGGATTGTATGATCCCTAGGCCTGAAATTGTTTTTATTGATATTTCAGAGTCAGTTGAACAACTCAAAGACCTGTTTGTGTCTTCAGGTCATTCAAAAATAATAGTTGTGAACGATTCCATCGATTTTGTTGCAGGATATGTCCATGTGGTTGATTTATTTTTTAACCCAAAGACAATCAGTGAAATACTTAGAAAAATTGAATTTGTCCCCGAGTCTATGACCATTAACAAACTGTTAAAAAAATTCACTTCTTCAAATATTTCAATTGCCCAGGTGATAGACGAATATGGCGGTACTTCCGGAATTATCTCCATTGAGGATGTACTGGAAGAAATTTTTGGCGAAATAAATGATGAATACGATAAAGAGGCATTGAAGGAAGTCAAGGTCAGTGATAATGAATATATTCTGAGTGCAAGGCATGAAATTGATTACCTGAACGAGAAATATAACCTGAATCTGCCTGAAGGAGATTATTCCACATTAGGTGGCCTGGTACTCGAAATTACTCAAAACTTTCCACAAAAAGGCGATTTGGTTCATCATGAAAACTTTACAATAAAAATTCTCAGCACTTCAAAAAATAAAATTGAAGAAGTAATGCTGACCATACACTGAACTAATCCGTTTCTGTCAGGGTTATATCGGGGCTGATATAGAGCCAGCCATCACTTTCATACTGTAAGTCAATAGAAGGAACAATAGAAGGAGAGGTAAATATCTGATTATTTCTGCGGTCTGTAGCTGTTCCTGAAATATGTACCAGCCGGTGTTTTTCAAGGTTATAGACATCTCCTTTGAGCGTTTTTCTGACCTCCCCATGATTGACCCAGCGTTTAAGTTTTAAAAGGCTCCATGACTGATAGGGTAAAATATGCCCCAGGAGGTTTTCGGCAAAACGAATTCCTGCCATTTTCCATAAATTGTATTCAATCACTGAGGAGCGTTCAATAATTTTCTGCAGTGCCTCCGATTCAAGCCATAATGCTGTTACAGGCGTATCAGCAACGATTTTGGCAGTTCTTGGAGCACCGGTCAATACCGACATTTCCCCAATGATTCGGCCTGAACCTAAAATATCAACAACCTGATCATTTACAATTACTTTAACGGCCCCACTGGTAATAATGACCATTCCACTCTCTCCTGATTCTCCTTTCGACATCAGAACTTCTCCCTGCAAATGATTTTTTTCTTTGGCAATGGATTTAACCATTTCAATGGTTTCAGCATCAGTACCTTTCAGCCATTCTGTTTGTTCGAGAATTTCAAACGGACTCAGCAATCTGGTCATCATAGGCGATTCCATCAGGTCTTTCAGCCTTTTTTCCAGATTGATAATCAACCTCTGAGCTTCATCTTCCTCTATCCTGCCCTCTTTTAACAATTTCTGTATGGTCTTTTTTTCAAAATTAAGCAAAGAGCGGCTCGCCTGCCTTGTTTCGATGGCTTTACTGATTTCCGGAAAGGCTTCATGCAATTCTTTGATATAGTTAAGCGATTTCAGCCTGTTCTGATTGATCTCCTCCCTGATGGTTGTTTCAATTTCTGTTTCTTTTTCATCCACTACATTATCCTGATTGAAATCAAAATCCATATTGGCCATCATTTTTGCCACCTCTTCCTGTGATATAAGGAATCCTCTGGCAATATCATAACGTAAAGCAAGCCTTTCCATGAGTTCCTGCCGTGCAAAATTATTCAGTAAAGGTACTTTCATCATTTTTGCATAAACTGCCGGTGTTTGCCAGAGTTTTATCAGATATGGCCTTTCGTTTAATGGCTTTTTCCCCTCATTATCAATAATTTCCTTAATGTTATCTGTCAGCTTTGAATAGGCCTGTGCACTCAGTAAGCCTTCTTTGAACTGGTTCCAGTAACTGCTTTTTTCCTTTTCCAGACATCTTCGCCTCGATTCATTTAAAGGATTTATCATTGCAATTTCAGATTCTGTTACAATAATGTCTGGCTGCGAAGGATAAAACTTTTTAACCGAATTCCAGTCTGCATTGCTCATAAAGCGGTCTTTCGACAGTACTTCCTTTTCATGTTCAATTTCCCTGAATATTGTTCTGAAGACATTGGAAAACATTAAAGCTTTGACAGGCGGTATTTTGGTCATGCCCAAAGCATGCACAACTGCCTTGACGGTTGTAGCATTAATTAATAATGTAAGCGTTACAATACCAGCAATGTAAAAAAGGAACTGATTTCTGATTTCCTCAGGAATTTTCGGTTCACCGGCTACTACCAATGCAAGGGCAAGTCCGACAGCACCTCTGAGCCCGCCATACCATAGAATAATACCTTCGTTTCTGTTAAGACCATAACCTAATCTGCGCATAAACGGGTAGAAAAGAAGAATCATGATGCCCCTTGTTACATGAATAGATAAATAAAGAATAAACAGAATCAGTAAGTCGTGTGAATGAAAAACTGACCTTTCGGAAATAACAACTCCTACAATGATGAATATCAATGTATTGGCGATAAAGGCAGCCAATTCCCAGAATTCATGAAGGAAATGCTGCACATCGGGGCTGATTCTTGTTCTTCCGGCACTTGCCATGCTCAGGCCAAGTCCGACAAGTCCCAAAACACCTGAAACATGCAGAAAATGTTCGGCAATATAGAATGTCAGATAGGCAGCAGCAATCACAAGGCTTATTTCAATCATGGCATCATTAAAAACTTTTTTTATCCAGATCAGCGTTACTGCTGCGATAATTAATCCAATGGCAACACCTCCTGCACTAACCCTCAAAAACTCAACAAGAGCAGGATTTGAGGCACCATGGGCAGAGCCGGTAAAAGCAGTATAAAAAACCATGAAAAAGACGATAGCTGTTCCGTCATTCAACAAAGATTCACCTTCAATGAGGGTACTAAGTTTTTTACTGGCACCCAGTTCTTTCAACAAAGCAACCACCGCCACAGGGTCAGTAGCCGACACCACAGAGCCAAACATAAAAGCTACAGCCCAACCCCATGTTCCAAATCCCACATTCCATGCTTTAAGAACCATGGCTAATACAGCTGTTAAGGCAATAGCCACCAATATTCCTGGTACAGCCAGAATAATGGCATTGGCAGATATTTTTCTGAAAATATGAAGATCCATGGCAAAAGCAGCTTCAAAAATCAAAGTGGGTAAAAAGACAAACAAAATAACATGAGGGTCAATATTTCCTGCCCATTTCACTGCATTAGCCAATGAATGCATATTCTCTAACCAGCCCAGCCTGTCGATCAAACCGAGAATAATGCCGAAAATCAGCAATAAAACGGTATAAGGTAACGGTGTTTTTTGCAAAAAATGCCTTATGGCTGCACCGACAATAAGCGATAATGCAATAAAGAATATTGGTTCCATGTTTTTTTAAAAATAACGGGGTTAAAATTCAGTTGCAAGATAAACAAGTTCATCAAATAGTGTTTGCTTTCAATAAAACATCCTGAGACTTAGATTATTAATTTTGTAAAAAACATACATTTGCAGAAATAAAAAAATGGGCTCAATTACATTTACAATAATAAAACCTGAAATTCTCAGGAAAGAACAGGAAGGGGAAGTCCTTGATGCAATTATTAAAGGTGGTTTTCAGGTAATAGCACTGAAAAAAACAAGGTTTACACCCCAGCAGGCTGAAAAGTTTTATGCCATACACAAGGGCAAGCCGTTTTTCGAGGGTCTTGTCAGCTATATTACCTCAGGACCGGTTTATGTTGCCATTCTGAAAAAGGAAAATGCTGTTCAGGCTTATCGCGAATTTATCGGAGCCACCGATCCTTCAAAAGCAGCCGAAGGCACTATCAGGCACAAATTTGGTACAAATATCGAACAAAATGCTGTTCATGGTTCTGATTCAGATGAAAATGCGGTGATTGAATCCAACTTTTTCTTTTCAGAAACAGAGCGTTTTGAATAAAAATACATTAACTCAAAAAACAGAGATATGAGTGAATATGAAGGCAATCAAAAAAAGAAGTTCAGCAGGATATTGCTGATTGTTTTTGTTGTTTTACTTGTACTTTTCAATGCTTTTTTAATTTTTCAGCTGGTTAAGAAAAACAGGGATATATCGGAAGAACTTGTTTCAACCATCTCATTAAAGGAAGAGCTTGAAAAAGAAGTTAAAAACTATGAAAAAGAGCTTGCAGAATATCAAAAGCTGCTCGGGGAAAAAGATACCGCCCTTCTGGCCAGTCAAAAAGAAGTAAATGAACTGAAAGAAAAAATTGAAGCCATTATCAGAGCCGGAAAAGTTACACAAGCCAAATATGACGCAGCTAAAGAAGAAATTGCACAGTTAAAATATTATACCCAGAAATATCAGAAAGAAATTGAAGAGCTAAAACGCAAAAACGAAAAACTCACTCAGGAAAATATGGGACTGAAAGAAGAAGTTCAGGAAGTTAAACGTGAAGTTGACAAACTGACTGACGAAAACGTTTCGTTAAGCAACAAAGTCAGCCTCGGAGCAACCCTGAAAACCGCAAATATTGAAGTTTATGGAATTCAGGTAAAGGGAGGGAAACAGAAAGAAACAGAAAAAGGAAGCAAAATGGATGGCCTGAAAATAATTTTCAGTATTCAGGAAAATGCATTGGCCAAGCCGGGAGAAAAAACATTTTATTTCAAAATTATCAATCCGAAAGGAGAAACCCTGTATATGGAAGAAAGAGGCTCAGGACAATTTGAAATTGCCGGAGGAAAAGACATTTATACGTTTAAAGAAAGCCTTGATTTTCAAAACTCTTCTTCCGACATTTACAAAGTTTACTGGGCAAAAGGCTCACCCTTTGAAAAAGGCAATTACAAAATTCAGATATATTCTGATGGTGTTAAATCAGGTGAAAAATCATTTTCCATTCAATAATAATCCATTATGGCAGCTATAGGAACAATCAGGAAGTACTCGGGTATAGCCGTTGGTGCTATTTTTATTTCAATTCTTGCTTTTATCATATCTGATGCATTTCAGTCGAATTCCATCTTTTTCGGTAGAAACAAAATGGTCGTAGGTGTAATTGACGGTGAAAAAATTTCTTATCAGGAGTTTTTATCACGTCTTGATGTTGAGATTGATAAACACATGAAACAAACCCAAAGTTCTTCGGTAGATGAAACGACAAGGGATCAGCTTCGGGAACGTTTGTGGAACAAATACCAGGACGAAATTATTTATAACCGTGAATATGAAGCTTTAGGTCTGGCATTCAGCTCAGAAGAGCTTTCATACACTGTCAGTGGTCCCAATCCTCATCCCGCTGTACAAAGCTTCTTTACCAATCCGAAAACACAGCAGTTCGACAGAAACCTTCTGGTCAACTTCCTCAAAAACATGGATCAATATCCTGAATACAAGGAAATCTGGCTCGACTTTGAAGAAGAACTGGCAAAAGAAACACTGAAGCAAAAATATTTCGATCTGGTCAAGTCGGGTTTTTATCTTACCAATCTCGAAGCAAAAGACATTTATTATGCAAAAAACAAATTTGCTTCTTTCGATTATGTAATGCTTCCGCTTCGTGATGTAGCTGATTCATTGGTTGAACCCACTGATGCTGAAATTGAAAAATACTATAAAAAACATAAAGAGAAGTACAAGACAGAAGAAAGCCGGACAATCGATTATGTCTATTTTGACGTCAATCCGACCAAAGAAGACTCGCTGACCCTCTTTAACCAGTTGTTACAGTTGCGGGAAGAATTTAAAAATACAAAAAATGACTCTTTATTCGTTAATGTTCACAGTGACGAGCAGTTTGACACCCAATACCGCAAACCCGGATATTATGCCAAAGAATTCGACAATGTATTTTTTACTATCGACAGTAAAGATACTGTCATCGGGCCGATATTCGACAAGGGATTTTACAGGATAGCCAAACTGGTGGACAAAAAAGCCGACTCCATTACCTATTATCGTGTCAGCCATATTTTGATAAAACCTAAAGGAGCTACCAATCAGGACACCCTCGATGCACTGAAACGGGCACGTGAACTGATGGCAGAAGCCCGTACAACCGACTTTTCTGAGCTTGCCATCCGCTACAGCGATGATAAAGGAAGCGCCATCAGAGGAGGCGACCTTGAATGGTTCAAAGATGGAGATATGGTCAAACCCTTTATGGAAGCCGTAAAAAGAATGAAGAAAGGGGATATGACAGTGGTAAAAAGCGAGTTTGGTGCTCATCTGATAAAATGCACAAATAATCCCAATACCAAAGTCATCCGGCTGGCGGTGGTTTCAAAACGAATAGAACCCTCCCCTTCCACCTATCAGGACATTTACGCTAAGGCAGTGAAATTCAGAAGTAAAATTAAAAAAGTTGAGGACTTTGAAAACGCTGCACGCGAAATGGAACTGAATAAAATGAATGCTCCCGAAGTCAGACCTGTTGACAGAGATATTGCCGGACTGCCAAACGCTAAAGTGGTTGTCAGTTGGGCATACCGCGAAAAGAAAGGAGCCATTTCGGATGTGCTGGATGTAGAAAACCGCTATGTGGTGGCTGCACTTACTGAAGTCTATTTCAAAGGTACTGCTCCGCTTGAAAAAGTAAAAGAGCAGGTCAAACAGGAAGTGCTCAAAGAAAAGAAACAACAATATCTGCTGAAGAAATTTGAAGAGGTACAGAAATCAGCCAATTCAATTGAAGATATCGCCAAAGCCCTTGGCAGAGGTGTTGAAAAAATCACCAATGCTTCATTTGAAATGCCATTTATTACCGGTCTTGGAGAAGAAAAACTCCTGATGGGCTACGTTTTCGGGTCCGAAAAAGGAAAACTTTCCCAACCAATTCCGGGTGAAAATGCTGTTTATCAATTTGTGCTGAAAGGATTTTCGGACGTGCAGGAACCAAAAGACCTGAGCGACATCAAAAAAGATAAGATCAGCAGCATGCAGTCGATGTCGCAATACACAGCCATGGAAGCACTGAAAGAACTCGCAGATATTAAAGACCTGAGGTATAAGTTTTTCTAAAAACAGGCAGTAGTGAGTAGGCAGTAGGCAGGGAAATTCGAAATTCGAAATCTTGCCTGACGGCAGACAGGTCCGCAATCCGCAATTCGCAATCTTGCCTGTCGCTAGGCAAGGCAGACAGGTTCGAAACTTCAATCAGTTTATTTACAGTACCAATATGCTCAAACTATCAAAAATAGACATGATAACAGAAGACCATTAAATAACCTTCCCCCAAAACCAAGTCCCGTAGGGACGACCCATTTCCTCATAATTCATGTGTGGCAGCTTTGATAAGTGTTGTTTTGCCTAACTCACCCCCGGCCCCTCTCTTTCAAAAAGAGAGGGGAGCTGATGGCGTTGCCGGATTTTAAAATTGTCTTATAAAACAAAAAATCAACATCCGTTCAAGTCCCGTAGGGACGATCTTATGGTAACACCAACAAAATAAAAGAGACAAGTCCCATAGGGACGACCCAATTCCTCATAATTCATGTGTGGCAGCTTTGATAAGTGTTGTTTTGCCTAACTCACCCCCGGCCCCTCTCTTTCAAAAAGAGAGGGGAGCTGATGGCGTTGCCGGATTTTAAAATTGTCTTATAAAACAAAAAATCAACATCCGTTCAAGTCCCGTAGGGACGATCTTATGGTAACACCAACAAAATAAAAGAGACAAGTCCCATAGGGACGACCCAATTCCTCATAATTCATGTGTGGCAGCTTTGATTTGGATTGTTTTGTCTAACTCACCCCCGGCCCCTCTCTTTCGAAAAGAGAGGGGAGCTAATGACGTTTCCGGATTTGAAGATTTTCTCATAAAACAAAAATTCAACACTCAACTAAGTCCCTTAGGGACTATCTTATGGTAACACCAACAAAATAAAAGAGGCTTAGTCCCGTAGGAACGACCCAATTCCTCGTAATTGATAAATGATGGCTTTGATAAGGATTGTTTTGCCTAACTCACCCCCGGCCCCTCTCTTTCGAAAAGAGAGGGGAGCTAATGACGTTTCCGGATTTGAAGATTTTCTCATAAAACAAAAATTCAACACCCAGCCAAGTCCCGTAGGGACGATCTTATGGTAACACCAACAAAAAAAAAGAGGCTAAGTCCCGTAGGGACGACCCAATTCCTCATAATTCATGTGTGGCAGCTTTGATAAGTGTTGTTTTGTCTAACTCACCCCCGGCCCCTCTCTTTCGAAAAGAGAGGGGAGCTTATGCCGTTGCCGGATTTGAAGATTTACTCATAAAACAAAAAATTCACAATCGCTCAAGTCTCGTAGGGACGATCTTATGGTAACACCAACAAAATAAAAGAGGCTAAGTACCGTAGGGACGACCCATTTCCTCGTAATTGATAAATGATGGCTTTGATAAGGATTGTTTTGTCTAACTCACCCCCGGCCCCTCTCTTTCGAAAAGAGAGGGGAGCTAATGACGTTTCCGGATTTGAAGATTTTCTCAAAAACAAAAATTCAACACCCAGCTAAGTCCCGTAGGGACGATCTTATGGTAACACCAACAAAATAAAAGAGGCTAAGTCCCGTAGGGACGACCCAATTCCTTGTAAATGATGTAGGTTGTTTATGCCTGACTCACCTCCAAAAAGAGAATGGTTTAATCCATTTTACAACCTGTAAAAGAATTAACTTAGAGCAGGCAGTCAGCAGTTTGTATGCATGCACATCAGCATTACAACCCGTATTAAAAAACGCAACTTGTAGCATATCCGGATCTGAGAGAAAATCAATCTGATAAAAAATAAAAGTCAAAAAGCTTATCGTAAATATTTCTCACCCTGAATTCCGCATAAAAATTTTAACTTTCGTTTTTCAAAAAAATGCTAAAAGTTTAAAATAACCTCAAAATCTGATAAAATGAAATACAGGATTGAAAAAGACACGATGGGAGAAGTAAAGGTTCCCATTGAAAAATACTGGGGAGCACAAACCCAGCGTTCGCTTGAAAACTTCAGAATCGGGAGTATTGGCGACCGAATGCCCATTGAAATCATTTACGCATTTGCCTACCTGAAAAAAGCTGCCGCACTGGTCAACTTTGAACTGGGAAAATTGCCTGAAGAAAAAGCCTTACTGATAGCTCAGGTATGCGATGAAATTCTGGCAGGACATCTGGACGATCAGTTTCCGCTGGTGGTTTGGCAAACCGGCTCAGGAACACAATCCAACATGAATCTGAATGAGGTTATTGCCAACCGCGGCCACGTCATCAAAGGCGGAAAACTCACTGACGAAAAGAAATTTCTGCATCCGAATGACGATGTCAACAAATCACAAAGCTCAAACGACACCTATCCGACAGCCATGCATATTGCTGCCTATAAAATGATTGTGGATAAAACCATTCCGGGCATTGAAATGCTGAAAAGCACACTGGAAGAAAAATCAAAAGCCTTCATGCAAGTTGTTAAAATCGGAAGGACTCATTTTATGGATGCCACACCCCTTACACTTGGGCAGGAGTTTTCAGGCTATGTTTCTCAGCTTGACCACGGATTAAGAGCCATCGAAAGTGCTTTATTCCACCTCTCGGAACTGGCACTGGGAGGCACGGCAGTAGGAACCGGACTAAATGCACCCGAAGGATATGCCGAAAAAGTTGCTAAAAAAATAGCCGATCTTACAGGCTTGCCTTTTGTTACGGCTGAAAATAAATTTGAATCGCTGGCAGCACACGATGCTTTTGTCGAAATGTCGGGAGCACTGAAAACAGTGGCTACCAGCCTGATGAAAATTGCCAACGACATCAGAATGCTGTCTTCCGGGCCTCGCTCCGGAATAGGTGAGATTTTTATTCCTGAAAATGAACCCGGCTCATCTATTATGCCGGGAAAAGTTAATCCCACACAGGTAGAAGCACTGACAATGGTTTGCGCTCAGGTTTTTGGCAACGATACTGCCATTACCGTGGGTGGAATGACCGGCCATTTCGAACTGAATGTATTTAAACCCATGATAGCATTCAACCTGCTGAATTCTGCACGCCTGCTGGGAGATGCCTGTGTTTCTTTCAATGACAATTGTGCAATAGGCATTGAACCCAACTATCCCCGTATCAAACAGCTTGTTGAGCAATCGCTGATGCTGGTAACGGCCTTAAATCCGCATATTGGCTATGACAATGCAGCAAAAATTGCCAAAAAAGCCCATAGAGAAGGAACTACCCTGAAAGAAGCTGCTATTGCCCTCGGGCTGGTCAGTGCAGAAGATTTCGACAAATGGGTCAGACCGGAGAATATGGTGGGAAATCTAAAATAAATCAATGTAAATCTATCACTTATGACAAGATATGATCCGATTCCTGCCAGCTTTTTCATGAAAAACAGGCAGAAACTGGCCGCCAGGCTAAAACCCAATTCCATCGCCATCATCAACGCCAATGATCAGTTCCCTAAAAACGGAGACCAGACATTTCCTTTCAGGCAAAATGCCGATTTGTTTTACCTGAGTGGGCTGGAACAGGAAAAAACTATTCTTTTGTTATTTCCGGATTGCAAAGTCGAACGTAACCGTGAAATAGTGTTTATCCTCGAAAGCAATGAGTCGCTTGAAATATGGGAGGGACATAAATACAGAAAGGATGAGGTAACTGCTATTTCCGGAGTTCAAAATGTTATGTTTCTCGGGCAATTTGAAATGGTGCTGCACGAACTGTTGGCCTCGGCTGAAAATGTTTATCTGAATCTGAATGAACATCCCCGCTTTACCACTGAAGTCCCTTATCGCGACAAACGTTTTTCTGCATGGATGCATGAGCACTACCCACATCATCACTATGAAAGGCTGGCCCCGTTGATGACTCAGCTCAGGCTGAAAAAAGAACCTGAGGAAATTGACTTAATGATAAAAGCTATTGAAATAACACATAAAGGCTTTTTAAGAGTATTGAAAACGGTAAGGCCGGGGATGAAAGAATATGAGCTGCAGGCCGAAATAGACCATGAATTTACCATCAGCAGGGCAAGTGGCCATGCCTATCAGCCAATTGTAGCTTCAGGGAAAAATGCCCTTTGCCTACACTATGAAAGCAATAATGACGAAATGAAAGACGGGGATTTGGTGTTGCTTGATTTCGGGGCAGATTATGCCAACTATGCTTCAGATTTGAGCAGAACTATTCCGGTGAACGGCAGGTTTACGCCTCGTCAGAAAGAAGTATATCATGCAGTGCTGGAAACCTTTTATGAAGCCAGAAATTTGATCAGGCCAGGAACCACTATTGATGAAATCAATGGCAAAGTAAACAAAATCATTGAAAAACAATGTATTAAACTGGGGCTGTTCACTGAAGAAGATGTTAAAAATCAAAATCCTGATAAACCACTGTATTTCAAATACTTCATGCATGGGAATTCCCATTTTCTTGGCCTTGATGTTCATGATTGCGGCACCAAACAGACAATACTCGAACCGGGGATGGTTCTCACCTGCGAACCGGGAATTTATATTGCCGAAGAAAACATTGGTATCCGTATTGAAAATGATGTGTTGGTTACAGATGGTGATCCTGTCGATCTGATGGAACATATCCCCATCCGCATTGAAGAGATTGAACAATTGATGAACGAATGAAATATCAGTTGGTTCTAAAACCGTATGGAATCATGCAAATCTGAAGTATAGTTTAGTGCATCAAACCGCCTGTTTTTAACACCTTTCAGCAGAATTTTTTAATACTTCAAAAAAAGAGTACGCAACAGGCTTGCTTCAGGATGAAATGACAATTCAAACCGAAATACGCAATAAGTTTTTATTATATTCAATTTAGCTAGCGTGGAAATGTGATCTAGCCCCCTAAACATTAGGACTAAATTAGTGAATTAAAAACACTAATTTAGACATATG
>ERZ795051.476-NODE-476-length-60222-cov-6.903269_pt1 | contig 60222 bp, 45 predicted proteins | sample MGYA00375135_ERZ795051 | MGnify/ENA primary metagenome ERZ795051 (study PRJEB30180, sample SAMN05720222) | activated sludge metagenome | isolation source: Anaerobic digester | place: Japan | collected 2015-05-26 ... | reverse complement strand
CCCTGAAACATTTGTATAGTTTGTTGCTACATCAAGAGATAGTAAGGTTTCTTTGCCTTGAATGGGAATATGGTCATTTCTCTGTCCCCACGATGAATGAGGTAGGGAACTTTGACCAATTACATAATCTTTTAACCAGATATTGGGCAATTCTTTTTTGATTTTTCATTTCTGGACCAGAGGAATTCCATGAATTTACCTGAAAATAAATTTTATTAATAAATATTTCCCTCGTTAAAAATCTTCCCGCTGCATAATCAAAAACTGGTCTCGGTGCGCCATAGCAGTTATTTCCGAGGGCAACCGGAGCAAAAGGTGCTTCAGGATAGACAAAATGAGGACCGCTTGCTCCAACAAAATTATTCCCAGAAAGAACCGGGGTTATCTCTGATTCTTGCGACCATTTTGGCACACTATCTATATTCGGGGTAGTATCAAAAAAAATGCAATTAAAAATGTCATTATCATATATTGCATCATCAAATGTAAGAGAATAACCAAAAACACAGTTGGTAAATTCCGATAAGGTTCTGTGATGTAGTATAACATCAGAGGCAAACTCACAATCTTTAAACTTTGGGCTACCTCCGGCAATAAAAACCGCATTGAGAAAAGTTGAACCATCTACTATAAGATTGTCTACTTCTGGAAGAGCCACCACTGAGGAAATAGTTGAATTTGTGATATTTAAAGATGTTTCCCGGTCCATACCAAAGGTGCATATTTCCGAGTTATCAATAGAAAGGGAGGAGTTTTTATATAAATAAACCTGGAGAGAACCCCTGCAATTTTGAATTGTTGATGAGTTAGAATGAAAAAATAAATGAGCATCCCCATCTACTCCATTTATATCAATGGGCACATAAAAATAAAAATACCCACCAAGTACAACACCTCCTCCAAAATTTATCGTTCCATAGTCACGAACATCACAATTCAAAGTAGAATTGGCAAGATTCATTGTTCCACGAACCCAGATAAATCCTTCTGCGAGATTGCCATTTACATCCAAAGTTTTTCCTATAGGTATAGAAACAGTGTGTTCAATTATTGTGGTTTCATTAATTGATTCATCAAACAAAAGTGTTCCGTCTATTTTTCCATTTATATTTGCCTTGGCTTCTGCTGATACATCATTGTTAATCAGGATTTGATAGGTATGTGTTCCTTCTGCTAAACCAGTATCACATATTTTACCTGAAATTTTTCCTGTTTCACCTTCTTTCACATTTCTTGTTTCAATCACCCTGTCGCCATCAATCAATTGAATTGTTGCTGGGCCATTCACATATCCACTATCATATTCAAGATGAACCTTGTTAAGTCCTTTATAAGAAACAGTTATTCCTGCCCTGCATGTCAGAGTAAGCATAAAAATTGCTATACTGATTACCATTTCTATCAAACGTATTTTTTTCACCACTCCTCCTGTTTCCCTTTGAAATCAGTTAAACTTTCTTTGTTTTTAATGCTTCCCTCTTTCTGCTCCCTGCCCTAAATCCCCTATCCCTTACCCACATGTCTGTAAGACATTGATAGACAAAGGGGGTGGGGGGATTAAGTAAATTATAATATAATTTTTCTACTTTTGAAATTCTTTTGTTTTTTAACTCTTTTCAGTAGTAATAGATTTTTATTTACTATAATTCACTCGAATGTTTCTCCTCTTTTTAATATTCATTTAGTGCCAAACTTGGTTAAGTATTTAGCAGTGTTTTTGTTTATTTTTCTTTTTGCTCTTGGCATTACCATCTCAAATCTTTCGGTCTCACCTTACTTCTGGTACCTATTCCTACATTACTTCATTCAGTGTCTAAGAATCTTCATCTGGGCAGAGCATCTTATTCTTAATTCCCACTATCTCTGTTTTTCAAAGCATTATGGGAGATTTACAATCTGATTTCACCCCGCCCATTAATTATATTATATTTTTATATATCTTAACCTGAAATATTTCGTTATTTCTTCAGATTTATAAAACGCCTTATTTTTGCATACCGCAACCATTATCCTTAACATCTTTGCTGATAACCCTGTAAGCGCTTTCATCTTTTCCTTTTTGCATTTCTCTACCTCGTATATAAGGTTTTGGGTTATGTTCGATTTTAATCGCTAAATTTACTTATTTTTATTTACTTAAAATATTTAAAAAAATGTCACATTTTTATGTTGTAAAAATTGTCACATAATTAAATGGCAATAACAAAAATTTGACAGGAATCATTAGGGATATAAAATAAAATTCAAAGATAAAAACAAAAAAAGGGGGTGAAGGAAAATGAAAAGAAAAGGATTCACTCTCATAGAACTTCTTGTGGTAATCGCAATCATTGCGATCCTCGCATCAATACTTCTTCCTGTATTGTCAAGAGCAAGGGAACAAGCAAGACGAGCAGTTTGCATGAATAACCTGAAGCAGTTCGGAGTAGTTTTTATGATGTATGCCCAGGATTATGATGGATGGTTACCACCCCGTTTAGGAGGAGGTTCTGACTATATGGTACGCGATGGTGGCTTTCAGACCTATGTAATACCAACCTTAGAGTCATATGGGGCCAACTCTGGAATGGCAGCATGTCCTTCTACAAAAGAGGAAAAAACACGAGTGAGTTGCAGTATTATATAAATAACTGGAAAAACCGTGCTCAGTTTAACCTCGGATATGCATATTATGGGGGAATCGGAAGCGATACAAGGGGCCAGGATAGGAACAGACCATATGGGTGGTATTATTATAGCTCGACTACTGACTATGCACCTATAATAAACCTAAACCATAAAACATACGTAAATTGGTATGGACAGGTTCATGTGTATAATCACTCAAAAGATGGGCTTTTGATGGATATCTTCGCTGAATATCACTGTTACATATCACATACAAAAAAAATAGCCCCAATCCTTTGCCCTGGTTTTTATTCAAGTGATCTGGCCCGTTCATTTGCATATGAGAACTGTGCAGGGGGCAATGTTTTGTATGCTGATGGACATACAGAATGGGTAATACCAAGCCCTTCTACTGCAAAGAGGGCTGCCAGTCAATATGCACTTTTCTGGTAGGAAATAATCAGGCAAGATAGTGATTGAAAAAAATGCTAGCAAAAAACGGTCAAAGGTAGTTTTTCTTTACCTGGTATTCAAGAACCGGCCTCACTAAATATTTATACAGGAGGAGAATGAAAAAGATAATCAGTGTTTTCGCCATAGGTTTATTATTTATGGGTTTTGTTTTTGCTGAGGTTAAAGATTTCTCCTATGGAAATGGACAGATAAATTATATTCTTACACAGGCATCTGATGTTATAATCCAGTTGTTTACCTCAAAAGAAAAACTTGTTGGTACAATCTTTGCTGGTAATCAAAAAGAAGGCAAGTATACATACTTCTGGAAAGGAAAAGACACAGATGGAAATCCTGTTCAAAAAGGGAATTACATCTTACGAATAAAAACAGGCAGAAAACTAATCAAAGACACGAAATTCGCAGGAGAAGGATTTCTTAAATTTGGTAATCCGTCTGATGTAGAAATTGATAAGAATGGCGATATTTATGTTTTTGATAGAGGAATACAGGAAAAGGATAATCCAAGAAAAACCAGGGTGTATAAGTTCCATTCAGATGGAAAGGATGCTTCTGATTTTAAGCCGATTGAGTTAGAAGATGAAAACCAGAATTACTTTAGTGCCCGTGGTGGTGGTCCCTGGATGGCTGTGTCTGATGATAAAATTTTCTATGGTGGCCGGCATTGTGTTAATGTTCATGATACAAAAGGAAAATATCTTTATCTTATTGGTGGCTGGAGACCGCAACCTATTGACCCTGATGATAAAACCCGGGAAGGAAAACGAGGCATCTACGGGGGAGGTGCAGGTGGAGCACTGGGAAAAGAAAACAAGATTTATGTGAGAAACGTAGAAGGCGCTGAGATTAAGGTATTTGATAGAACAAAACCAAATGGGGATGGCTGGCTTTTTACTTCAAATAAGGATATGGTATATGCGCCTGTTTCTGGTTTTTATGTGGGACCTTCGATGGCTTCTGACAGTAAAAGTAAAATTTATATGACTGGTCAGGATTTAAGAAGATATGATGATACAGGAAATGAAATTGTTTTCAGGTATAAATACAATGAATCTTTAAGGGAACCTATGGGTCTGGCTCTGGATAATGAGAATATGGTTTATGTAGCAGAAAGAGGGGTTATTCCAAAAGACGAGACAAATCCTTTACCTTCGAGGGTATCAGTGGTATGGGATAGTGGAGAATCTTTATCTCTGGTTAAATACTTTGAGTTTAGTGATATAAAAGGTTTAAGAGATGTAGCGATCTCTCCTGATGGAAAATCCCTGTATCTTTTAGAAGACATGGATAATTTTGGATATTTGGGTGATAAATTACAATGGCCTTCAAGAAATATCCAGGGAGAAGGAAGATTGTTTAAGTATGATTTTTCTTATTCTCAGATATTAGAAAAGAAAATAAACTTAAATGGGCAGGATCTGGATAAATGAATAGAAAAATAGCGCTTTTATCAGGAATTTTATTTTTGTTTCTTTTAGAAGCAAGTGCTGATATGTATTTAGTGAGGAATAAAAAGCCATATTCAACAATTGTTATTTCCTCTTATGCAACAGAAAACGAAATAAAAGCAGCAAATATTTTAGAGGATTATCTCTATAGAATATCAAAAGTAAAAATCCCCATAGAAAAAGATAACAACATAGTTAATTTTAAGGGAAATATTATATCCATTGGCAAAACAGATTTAGTCCCTTCTGATATCAAGGAAAAATTAAGAATAGATGAGAAAATTTCTTTTATTGACCCTTTTAATGATAGTTTTGTTATAAAAACAACAAAAGACAGATTGTTTCTCCTCGGACATAGAGACGAAGGAACCATATTTTCTGTTTATGATTTTCTTGAAGGTCTTGGATGCAGATGGTTTTTTGCCTGTGAGGCAGGAGAGGTTATCCCCCGTATGTCTGATATAAAAATAAAAGAGATAAATCTATTAAAATCTCCTGATTTTGCCTTTAGACAACATGATGCATGGGATGGACATAGAACCCAGAAAACAATCGATGCAGAAACAAAATGGCATCAAGAGAATAAAATGAGTGCTGGAAGAATAAAAGGCCTTTCAGGTCATAACTTTTCTTCTATCTGGCCAGAAACACTTTATAAAGACCACCCTGAATATTTTCCATTGGTTGATGGGAAAAGAATTCCTTATGGCCAAAGGTGTCTTTCCAATCCTGGTATTATTAAGTTAGGTATTGAATGGGCTGATAAAACACTTCAGGAGCATCCTGAGTATGAAGTAATCTCATTCGTACAAAATGATGAAGTAATCTCATTCTTACGAAATGATGGTGTATTAGGATTCTGTCGGTGTGAGGAGTGTAAAAAAATAGGTAATTTCGCTGATCAAAACCTGTACCTTGCAAATGAAGTTGGAAAGGTAATACTCGAGAAATATCCTGATAAAATGATACACATTATGTCTTATTTTGAATCTGCAAGAATTCCACATATTAAAGCAGATGGATACGATGAAAACAAAGATAGAGTGCTTGTAGAAATATACACCAATTCTACAAAGACGCCATTTAATGATCTTGTACAAGGGTGGGCAAAGGCATCTCATAATCTTTTTGTTGGGGACGCATGGCAGTGGTTTTACTGGAATTGGCAAACTTCTGGAAGACCCACCTCTTACATCAGTAGATTACAGAGATACCGTTTTTTTAAGGAAAATAATGTTAAAGGAATACGGACTATTACAAAGGCAGAGTGGGCGAGGCATGGATTATCCCGTTATCTTTCTGCCAAGTTAATGTGGGATGTTAATGCAGATATAGATAAATTGAGGTTGGATTTTTGTGAAAAGATGTTTCCCAGCGCAACAACAGATTTTTATAATTTTATTTCCCTTTATGATGAAATTACTGATTATGATTATGATGAAATTACTGAAGGGAGTATTGATTTAAGGGAGTTTTTGAAAAAAGGATTCTTCTTTTTAGACAGAATAAAAAAACAGATAAAGTCAGAAGAAGAAAAAAAGCGCTGGGAATTCTATGCCCTTTATCTACATGAACAATGTTTAGAATACAAGATGGGTTTAGCAGAAACAGACAAGGAAAAATATAGAATTATCAAAGATATTATCAGTTTCCTGAAGGGAACTGAAGATTTAGGTATTCTCGAAAGTTCTCAGAGGATACAGGTTATCTATTATGCCTATATAAAACATCTTACAGGTGAAACTAAATTACCAGAAATTGCAAGTATGGAGATATCTTCAAAAAAAATAGAAGAAATGTTTAACAAAGATAAGGAATTATTCAAAACATCAATCGGGGAAACGTAAAGAAAACCCTTATAATAAAAGTGTTCCATTATAAAAAATTCTTATCCAGCAATTGGAAGAACAATATGAGATGGTCTTAATGAATCATGAAAAATTGTTTGATGTGCAATTTTCATCTGTGTATCATACGCAGGGTTATTTCCTGTGTTAAGGTTTCTATCCCATAATGGAAAACTACTACTTGTAAGATATATTTTTATCCTGTGTCCTTTCTTGAAAACATTTGATGTTGCAACCATGTCTACATTAAATTCGTATACCCTGCCTGGTTCAATAAGTTCTGGCTCTCCCCATACATTATTCCTGAATCTTGCCCTGATTATTCCCTCAGAAATGTTGATAGACCTTCCATCAGGATAGACATCTGCCAGTTTAACAACAAAATCAGTATCAACTGCTGAAGATGATGCAAAAAGATTAAAGATAATCGGGCCTGTAATTTCAACATCATGTTTAAGAATATCCCCAGTATAAACCATAACATCATCCCGTGTTTCGAGAATACGCTGATCATACGGACCTGGCTTTGCAAGTTCGTAAAGTCCAGGGTTGTATGGACCAATTGAATGATTACCACCGACTGTTGGAACAGGATTTGATGGATCATAATCATAGGTATCTGGTTTTTCATCTTTGCCTGGAGGCGTGGTATCAATATTTCCTGAACTGTGAAGATAATAGTTTGTATATCTTATTCTAACAGGAGGCCATTCATATTCATCCTGCCAGGCATTTTTCCCCATAACAAAGATTTTTATAGGAGCGCTCTGAAACTGACTGGCATTTTTCTCGTGTAGGATACAATCAAGCCACCTGATTGTCGCATCGTTTTCCTTCAATGAATCTTTTCCAAAATCAATCTCGCCAAGGGTTGTTGAATAATTAATGCCATGTGTCCAGGGTCCTATGATTATCCTGTGACTGTCTGCAATCTGTTTTGTATCACTGTGTTTCCTTAATTCACAGAATAACTTTAGCATTTCTGATGGATAATAATCATACCAACCACCTGTCAATAGTACTGGCATCTGGAATTTGTCATACTGGTCTCTGAGAGAAAACTGTTTCCAGAATTCACAGTATACATTGTTTGATACAAAATCTCTGTATGATTTGACACTGCCTGCTCCACTTTTTATATCAAGGTCAATCAAAGGAAGTGTCCTTAAAAGTTCACCAACATTAAAAGCAGGCATTAATGATGCTTCTGATGTTTTGCTGTTTGTTTCAAAACAAAGCCAACTCCACGTTAATCCAAGAGAAAATGCCCCATTCGAAAAATATGCCTGTTTCCAGCAATCTTCTGCCATAAACTGAGGATTAAGAACACTAATTTTTTTACTTCCTGAAATTGCCGCATAAAACTGGGTTGCTGCAAGATATGATGCTCCATACATTCCAATTTTTCCATTGCACCACGCCTGAGATGATATCCATTCAAGTGTATCATAACCATCATTTGTCTCATTTACAAAGGGATAATATTCTCCTTCTGATGCATATCTTCCCCTGCAATCCTGAACCACCAGCGCCATTTCAGACCGAGGAAAACTACTGTCATAAACAAAATTTCTGTTATAGGCAGTCCTGACAAGCACAACTGGCCATGGACCTATTCCATCAGGCAAAAAAACATTTGTCGAAAGATTCACACCATCTCGCATAGAAACCCTCATATTTCTAAATATTTGCATTTTCCTCCTTCGCAAATCTTATTGATTAAATTATTGCTATCCAACAAGATTTTATATGATATATAATATCATTATGAGAAATAAGAAAAAACATCTACAGGTGGTTTTCCAAAAAAACCAGTTTCCATTGAGTATCGTGCATACAAAGATTCCTGAATTTAATCCTGTTTATATTGAACATTATCATGCGATGGAACTCGAATTACAATTTTTTAAGAGGGGGGATGGGTATTATTTTATAAAAAATAGAAGATTCCCTATAAAACCAGCATCAGTTATGATTATACACAGATACGATGTTCATCACTACATTAAATCAGGAGAAAAACCATTTATTGATAAGATATGCGTGATACTATCGCCTAATCTTTTTGAAGATACTCAGACCAGAAGGTATATCTCTTCTATTACAAAATGCACAAAAAACTTCAACCATCATCTTCTTCTTAGAGAAGATGAATTCTCGAAAATGGAGTTATTGCTTGATTGGGCAGAGGATGAAATGAAGAAAGAAAATCATTTCTGGAAGGAAAACGTAATCTTATGTATGGAACAGATAATTCTAATGTTATTACGCGGATTAAAAGAAAAAAAACAGAGAATTGAAACAGAGCAAACAAACAGGTTTGTTGAGATGGCTTTTTCGTATATTGAACAAAATTTTACTAGTCGGATAAGTTTAAGGCACATCAGCGAAATCCTGAATATTTCTCCTTTTTATTTCAGCCATCTTTTTAAGCAGTACGCAGGTATTTCATTTAAGACATATCTGATAAAAAGAAGAATTGAGGAAGCAAAAAAATTACTTCAGGAAACAAACCTGAAACTTATTGCAGTTGCCCATAAATCAGGATTTTCTGATGCCAATTCCTTTACAAAAATATTTAAGAAATTTACTGGGTTAAGTCCTTCTGCATATCGCAAGATTTTCCATATTCCTGGCAAAAAAACACTTGAATAAAATCCATAATTGTATATTATAATTAATAAAACCAAAGGAGGGCTTTATTATGAGTAAACTTGCAATTTTTGGCGGTGAGCCAGCAGTAAAAAACAAATCAGATGATATTTTTATGAGAAACATTACAAAGGAAATGGAAGATGCAGTGCTTGATGTTTTGCATCAATGGAAGATGTCATCCTTTGATATCACAAAAGAATTTGAAAAAGCATTTGCCGACTGGCATAAAATGAAATATGGACTTGGATGTAATAATGGAACAAGTGCACTGCACTGTGCTATGTATGGAGCTGGTATTGGGGTCGGGGATGAAATTATATGTCAGAGTACAACCTACTGGGCAAGCTGCCTTCCTGTGTTTTCCCTTGGTGGAACAGTTGTTTTTGCTGATATTGACCCAGAAACATTATGTATTGATCCTGATGACATAGAGCACAGGATTTCAGGTAAAACAAAGGCAATTATGGTTGTACATTATGCAGGAATGCCTGCTGATATGGATAGAATCATGCCAATTGCCAGAAAATACAATCTTAAAATTATTGAGGATGTTTCACATTCTCATAACTGTCTTTATAAGGGAAAAATGGTAGGGACTTTTGGAGATGTTTCTGGTTTTTCGCTTATGAGTGGAAAATCATTTGCTGTGGGAGAAGCAGGAATTATGCTGACAGATGATAGAGATATTTATGAAAGGGCATTGCTTTTTGGCCATTACGAAAGACACTCTGAAATTATAAATCCAGAACTTCAAAAATTATCCGGGCTGCCCTGGGGCGGATACAAATATAGAATGCATCAGATGTCATCAGCAATCGGACTTGTCCAGATTAAACAATTTCAAAAAGATATGGTCGAAATTGATAAAGCAATGAATTATTTCTGGGATATTCTTGAAGGATATCCAGGGATAAAAGCACACAGACCTCCAAAGAATTCTGGGTCTACAAAAGGTGGATGGTACTGCTCACTCGGGTTATATAAAACTGAAGAACTTGAAGGGTTATCTATAACAAGATTTTGTGAAGCACTCAGGGCAGAGGGAGTCGGCTGCTCGTATCCTGGTTGTAATAGACCCCTTCATATTCATCCTGTTTTTAATGATGTGGATATCTATGGACACGGAAAACCAACAAGAATTGTAAATGCTACCAGAGATGTAAGGGAAAAAACTGGAAGTTTACCCAATGCAGAAGCACTACAAAAAAGGGTATTTGGAGTGCCCTGGTTCAGACATTACTGGCCAGAAAGAATAGAGGAATATGCAAATGCATTCAAAAAAGTTATAGAAAACTACAAAGAACTTTTGCAAGGGGATACAGGAGATCCAGAAGAATTAGGTGGATGGCACTTAAGTAAAAGATAAAAGTTTTAAGGTAATCTCTTCTAAAAATACTGCTAAGGACTTAGCCAGGTTTGGCACTACCCAGACAATATAAAAAGGAGTTTTAATGGAAAAACTTGCAATTGAAGGAGGAAAACCAGTAAGAAGCAGTCCTATGCCTCCAAGAATTATGTTTGACGAAAATGAGAAAAAAGCAGTAATGAATATTATTGAAAAAAGTATGACAGGAAATCAGGCGCTTGATAGATATGGTGGAATAGAGGTTGATAGTTATGAAAAAGAATTTGCTGAATTTTTTGAAATGAAATATGCAACAGCAGTAAGCAGTGGAACAGCGGCAATCCATTCTGCCCTGGCATCATTGAATCCTGAACCAACAAGTGAGGTAATCACAAGTCCAATAACTGATCCAGGCGCAGTGATGCCCATTATTTTTCAACAATGCATACCTGTTTTCTGTGATATCGACTATGATACCCTTAATCCATCACCAGAATCACTGAAAGAGAGAATAACTGAAAAGACAAAAGCAATCATAGTTGTCCATCTTGCAGGAATACCTTCAAGAATTGATGAAATATGCAAGATTGCGAAAGAACATAATATCTTTGTGATCGAGGATTGCGCCCAGGCACATTGTTCAAAATACAAGGGTAAATATGTTGGGAGTTTTGGTACTCTTTCTGCCTTTAGTTTAATGTCAGGAAAACATACAACAAGCGGTGGACAGGGAGGAATGGTCCTGACAGATGACGAGGACCTATACTGGAATGCAAAAAGATTTGCTGACAGGGGAAAACCATTTAATTCAATAGAACCAACAAATCTCTGTATTGGCTTAAACTATAGAATGACCGAGATTGAAGCAGCAATTGGAAGACAACAACTAAAGAAAAATTTGAAGATTGCAGAAAAAAGAAAAGAAATCTATATAAATCTTGTTGAATTTTTTAAGAAAGAACTCACTGCATTTAGGATTCTGGAAGCAGATGAAAACTCAGAACCAGATCCATGGTTTTTGTTTGTTAATGTTCGAAAAGACAGACTTAATACAAATAATCAACTCCTTGCACAGGTATTACAGGCAGAAGGAATTCCTGTTGCTCAAAAGTATGTTGTGCCAATATATCAGCAAAAATGGTTCACTGAAAAAAATACATTTGGAAAATCAAAACTCCCCTGGTCTCTTTCAGACGCAAGAGATATTGAGTATGAACATTGTTGCCCGATTGCAGAAAAGGCACTTGATGATCATATGACCCTCAGTATTCATGAATATTATGAAACACAGGAAATTTATGATATTGTAGAAGCATTCAAAAAGGTCGAAAAGTTCTTCTTAAAATAAGGAGGAAATATGTCTGATATTAGAATTGGCATTATTGGGTTTGATACATCTCATGTACCTGCTTATACAAAGGTTATAAACGATCCTTCTGACCAGTTTTATGTTCCAGGAGGAAAGGTTGTTGCAGGTGTTCCAACATTTAGTAAAGACTTTGACCTGAGTTATAACCGTGTTGAAGGATTCAAAAAAGAACTTATTGAAAAATATAATGTAAAGATTTATAACACCATTGAAGATATGCTTGATGTTGTTGATGCAGTACTTCTTGAAAGTGTTGACGGAAGACGCCATCTTAAAGAGGTAGAGCCAGTTCTTAAAGCAGGAAAACCTGTTTTTATTGATAAACCATTCACAGCAAACTATGGTGATGCTAAAAAAATAGCAGAACTTTCAGAAAAATACAATTGTCCTGTATTTTCATGTTCTTCCCTGAGATTTGATACAAACATCTGTGAGGTAAGAAATGACAATGAAAAGGGTAAGGTTTTTGGTTGCGACTGTTTTTCTCCAGAATCAAGGGTATCTGTGATGCCTGGATTTTTCTGGTATGGAATCCATGGGATTGAGATACTTTTTTCAATGATGGGTACTGGTTGTGATTCTGTTGAGGTTGCATCAACAGAAATAAGCGATGTTGCCACAGGTATATGGAAGGATGGAAGGATTGGAACCTACAGGGGAATAAAAACAGGTTTTGCAACATATGGAACAACTGTATTTGGAGAAAAAAAGGTAAGACATGCCACATATAATCCTGATGTTCCTATGTATTCAATGCTTATAAAAGAGATAATGAAATTCTTTCAGACAAAAAAACAACCATTTCCATTAGATGAAACCCTCGAGATAATAGCATTTATGGAGGCATCATTCTTAAGCGAACAGGAAAAACGCCCTGTATTTCTTAAGGAAATAATGAAATAGCCCTGTTTACTCTGCGGGTATCAGCATTGTGTCCTTACTGAATCCAATAATTCTGGGTATATTCAGCATTATTGGAGAAGGGGTATAAAGTTTATGATGTGAAAGTGCCCATATCTTTCCGTCCTGGCCTTCAGGAACATCTGCAACAATAACCTTTGTCCCTTGATATGCAATTTCTTTTCCGTCGCTGTCATAGATTTTTACTGGCACCACACTTTCACAAAACATCGCTATCTTTTTTGTTCCGCTGGGAACATAAAAATAAACCTTTTTTTGCCAGTCAGATATAACAAAACTGTCTACAGCAACAAAAGGAAGCCAGTCAGGAAACTGAATTGAAAAAGTAATCTTCTGGTCTGAAACATTCATTGAATAAAGTCCACTGGTTTTTGTGGTAATTAAGATATCGTGGGTTCCTCCATCAGGAACAACAAATCTATCAACCAGAATCTTTCCTTTTGGATCAGTAATCAATACCCTGTCCCCAGGATGGTTTTCTCTTTTACCAATTGTAATTTTTAGTGTTATCTGCTCAACTTTTTCAGGAATAAAAAATTTGAAGTTATGTGTTCCCCGGAAAGAATGAGTTGAGATAAATTTTTGTTCTGAAGATGGAACAATTGTTTGCTTAAAAGGAACAAGATTAGATGTGTTAAATAATCTATTTTCAAAATCATAGGGTTTATATTTTTCACAACCATCTTTCATCATTTGATTTAGTTCTTCACTACTCACTGGTTTTATATTTTCCCACTTATCTTTATTTTTGAAATCCCACTCCTGCCGTAGTTCTGTATCAGATGCTTCGTATCTATTAACAATTAATTGATGCATCCTGAATACATGGACCATTGTTGAATCATATATCCTCCACATAAAATTGAGCAACTCCCTGGTTGCCTTTTTTCTTTCCTCTGAACCTGGCTTCGCTGATTTATATTCATAGTAAATCCTGATGTACTGTAGGTATCTTTTGTAGTCATCTATTCTTGCTCTTACTGCAGGGTCTTTTGCAAGTTTATCGGCTTCAAGTATATCCCTGAAGGAAAGACCCAGTTCGTGATCGCTTAGCATAAATGAATTTGCCCATCTTTCGAGCATTCTTTTCATTGGTACCTGTGCCTCGCCAAAGGCCTTTGTATAAAACTCTTCGAGGATCTTTTTTTCATCTACGCCTGGATCCCACAATAATCTCGATGAAAGATACCAGGTAATTCCAACAGCACCACTGCTGTAAGTACTTTCAGAATGATAAGCAGCAACATTATTTTTATACCAAAACCTTATCTTTTTTTCAGGAATAGCAAGATAATTGAAAGAGGGCATATCATTTTCCCAGTCAGGTATAGACCAGTAGTCATATACTCCGAAGAATTTTGTTTTTTTACCCCACTGCTGGATTAATTCATCTCCTGAGTATCCTGTTCTTTGAAATCCATATGGAACAACCATAACAAATACATTTGGTTCAATGTCTATTTTTGGAACAGCAGCATGCTCATTGTATGCAAGCAAGCTAACATACTTACCAGGGAATTGTTTTGCCACCTCTTTTGCAACATGGTTTGCAAGCGAAAAAACCCTATCACTGACAGAACCAATCTTCAAACATTCAGCACACTCACAGTGCCCTCCTCCATCAGATGGTTCAACACTAACCGCAAAAGAAGAAGGACCATCAGGATCTGCATCAATCTGACTTTTTAATTTTTTTAATCTATCCTTTGTATAAAGTTCAATAAGTCCAGGATTTGAATAACAGGGCTTTGTTCCTGGAGCAAATGGCTGACGTTTACCATTTATTTCAGCAAGATATTCTGGATGTTCAAGCAAAACTGCCTTGTTTGCAAGATTGAATGATTCCCCTGCATGACCACCTATTGCGATCTCTCCTCCGAGAAAGTTTCTTTTTTTCCAGGTTTCCCATTTTTTTGATAACCTCATTTCTGGGTCAACTGGAAGTTTTCCTCCAAAGCCACCTGTCCCAAAGAAATCTCTTATCTTAAATGCAGGGGACTGTGCAATATTTACATCAACCACGATTTTTTTTAGTTCAGGAATAATTGTCCAGTTTTCACCAGGGAAAAACCATCTATATCCGAGAATCTCAAGGTATTTATAAACACCATACTGAACTGCTATATCAGAATTACCTACTATAAATAATTTTCCAGTTCCTTGAGACCTGATGAGAAATGATTCTTTTCCCTTGTCTTTTATTGTATTTGCGAATACACCAGGAAGCAATGAGGAATTGGTCTTTAAAAGAAAGATCCCTGTTTGAGGCATAGTATTAACAATAGAGAACTCTTTACCTGTACCATTTTTAAGCCAGAGGGCAAGTTCACCTGCAACGTCCTTTATCTTCTGTGATGCATTTTCTTCAATAAAGATATTTGCACCATAAAAAGAGTCCTGCTGTGAAAAACAAATACCTGATAAAACAAAAAACAGTATAAACAGAATAAAAACTTTTTTCATAATTTCCTCCTTTGGTTCTCAAGAACAATCGGGTGTGTATCTTCTATATTCTAATTCAATCAGTACGTGGTACAAATTTTATATGTTAACATAATTTTTTACCCATCAACAAAACTAACAATTCCTCACTGAAAACAATTTAGTGTCCTCTTGACAATAAAATGTGATAGGATAGAATACCTGAAAAAGAGATTAATTGAAAGAATAGAGTAAAACGAGGATAATTTTACAATCTGTAATTTAACTTTTATATTTTGCAACTAATATCCATAAGTTTACTGAATATTTATACCTGTCGTCTACTGCGGATTACTTAACTATAAACTGGATATTCATAAAGGGTTGATTGTGTTCCAGGATCTAAAACCAGGTAAACATCTTGTAATGGATAATTTTTCCATTGCTGATACATTTCGCCTGCGAAGGACAATCCATCGTCCAGTGAAAAACCCATTCCAACCTATTTCTATTCCTGAAAACTCCTGGGAAACAGCAATTACTGCAGGGAAAATAATTGTTGATGAAGAAAAAAAACTATGGCGTATGTGGTATATTGGATATGACCATAATGCCAAAAAAATCAGAAAGTCCCTCGGAAAAAGTATGTATGGAAATTTAGGAGAACCGCAAACATTTTTCCTCTGTTATGCTGAGAGTAAAGATGGGATTAACTGGAATAAACCAGAATTAGATGTTTATCCAGGAACAAACATATGTTTTAAGGGATACAGCGATGTTATCAACAGCACAATTCTCTATCGACCTAATGCACAGGAAGACAAAAGGTATATTTTGGTAAATCGTGATTGGTACAGCGACCAGGTTGGAGGTATTTACATTGCATATAGCAGTGATGGCATTCATTGGAAATATACTGATACAAAACCAGTAATTCACGGAGAAAGCGATTGTAACAACGCCTGTGTTTATAATCCAGAAAAAAATGTGTATATGCTTTATATGCGTGGATGGCATACCGCGGCAGTCGGCTGGAAAAATGGAAAAGTAAATCAGAGAAGAAGGATTACCTATTCAGAAAGCATAAATCTTAAACAATGGAGTGAACCTCAGGTGATAATGAGCCCTGATGAACTTGATACCAATGATTTTTATGGCATCAGTGTTTTCAGGTATGCAAATGCTTATTTAGGAATGCTGTGGGTTTTTGATGATGATATGTTTGAAACAATTGATGTTGAATTATGTTGGAGTAGAGATGGGATTAAATGGGAAAGACATCCTGAAAGACCAAAATTTATTGAAACAGAAGAAAAAGGAAATATCGGTGGATATATGGTTTATCCTGCACAGGAACCAATAATATATGAAGATAACATTTATATCTATGTTAATGCGCATTCAATGTTTCCTCATAATTTTCAGCAAGAAATATGGACAAATCATATCTATAGAACAAGATTAAGAATGGATGGATTTGTTTCTCTTGATGCAGGATCCCAGATGGGGAATCTCATTACAAGACCTTTTGTTCTTCAAAACAACAGGATTACAATAAATGCCGCCACACAGGGAGGAAAACTTACCGTTGAGGTTGCTGAGCCGTGTTGGTATGATCCAAAGGGAAAGGTTATTGATGGATTTTCCGCTGATGATTTTGATGTTTTTACAGAAGACAGTACCTGCCATATACTATCCTGGCGGGGTAATAGCGATCTCTCAAAGATTAAGGGTAAAAGGATAATGCTAAGAATGGCAATGATTCACAGTCAAATTTATAGTTTTACAATATAAAATGGCATCCATAACAATAGAAAACAAGCATTATATTGTTGAGATTACAGACACAGGAAAAATCCTGCAGGTTATTGATAAACAATCAGGTTATCATCTTATATCTGACAATCGCCTATCTGAAAACTTTAGAATACTTTTGCCGATGCCTGACTATGAATGCAATTATGTTTATGGAAAACATCAAAAAAATCCAATTGTAAAATCAACAAAAGATAGTATTCAGTTTTTCTGGGAATCCCCACTTGTAAATGAAAAAGATAGGTTTGATATTGATTTTTCCTTAAATATTTCTTTGAATGATAAACAAATAGTTTTTAGTTGCGCCTGTAATAATAATACGCATCTTCAAGTTTCAGAGGTCTGGTTTGCTTTTCTCGGTGGAATGAATGGCTCTGGTAAAACACAGAAAATAAAAAAGGAAACAGAGATTCTTATCCCAACTGTAAATTCCTTCTGGACAAAGAAAATCTTCAGGGATTTTGGCAATACGCGAGGTCAAACCCTTGGTTGTTTATCTCCTGAACATACATTTACATATCCAGGGTCTTTGAGTATGCCCTGGATAAGTTTGTTTAATAAAAAAATCAATAAATCAGTTTATTTTGCTGCGCTTGAAGAAACTCCGAGGGTAAAGATTATTAGATTATCTCTTGAACCTGGATCTGGAGAAATGAGGCCCTATGGAAACTGGCCAGATTCTGATGAGGTTGGAAACCTACCTTATGGAATTGTCATGAACTGGGTACATGTGCCATATACAAAAAAAGGTGAAAGATTTATATCTTCAGATATTGTATTGAATGTTCATAATGGATTATGGCAGGAATCAGGAAAAATCTATAGAAAATGGTTTGACAAACATTTTAAGGTAATAAAACCAGGTTCAACATGGATACGACGGGAAACCTCTTTTTATCATCAGATGTTTATGCTGCCCGAGGATAACATTAACTATACATTTAAGGATATCCCGGAACTCGCCAGGACATGCGCAAGGTATGACGTAAAACATTTTATGATTGCTGGATGGCAGATTGGAGGACATGACAGGGGATACCCTTATTATCAACCAGACCCGAGATTGGGTACATATAAAGACCTCGAAAAAGGAATAAAACAATGTCATAAACTTGGTGTTAAGGTAAGTTTTTTTGTTAACTGTCAACCAATTGATATGAGCACAAAATTATATAAAGACAAACTGCACAGATACGTAATTCTGGACCCTCATGGTGTACCTTATTTTATCTGTAATTATTGGGGAATGGGAACCCTCAGCGCAAGGACAAGGTTTATGACAGGAACACCTTTTGTTGAAATGAATCCAGCACATCCTGAAGTCAGAAAACTTCTTATAGGATATTTTAAGAAACTCATTGAGATAGGCGCAGACGGACTTCACATAGATAAATTTTTTAATACACCAATGGATTTTAATCCCTTAATTTCCTGGACAAGCCCTGACAGGGCACACCATGAAGGGATATTAAAATTTATTGAGAAACTTTTTTCTGTCTGCAAATCCATTAATCCTGATTTTTGCATTTCATACGAGGGAGGATGGGACCGTCTTATGCCTTATAGTGAGGTTTCATGGTGGGGAACAGGACAAGATGCAATGAAATCAGTTTTCCCAGATAGAACACTTTCAAATGGTGTTGAACAACCATATGATTTCAATAAGGTCAATAATGCAGTGGTGGGTGGATGTCATATTTTGATAGGACCTGCTAACTACAACAGGAACCTTGATTATCTCCCAATGAGAAGATTAATGGAATACATCAAGGAGATAAACAGAATAAGAAAAGAACTTTTTGATATTATTTCAATGGGAAGGATTATTGATAGTTCTGAAGAAATATTCAGGTCAGGTATCCTAAAAATTTCAGGTGAATTCAGTAAAAAACAAGAATGTAAATGGAACCTATTTGAATCAATGAAAACAAAGAAAAAGGCAATAATCCTTGGAAACCTTCTTCCAGAACCAGTTATGGCAAAAGGGATAAAAATCAATCAGACAAACTCAGAAAGATGCCTGATTTATAAAGCATTTGAAGAACCAGTAAAAGCGAAATTTCCCGTTAGTATCACAGTTGAAGGAGAAAGGGTTGTTTTTATTGTGGAGGAATGAATGGAAAAGAAAACATTTGCGCTTATAGACGAAAGATTGGTTGAAGATACACTGTATATGAGAAGGGCGCTTGAAGTGCCAGATTTTAAACAAAAAAAACCCGTAGTTTCTCCAGGTGAGGGTATTGGTTCTGTACTAAGAGATAAAAATGGATTATGGAGAATGTGGTATACAACCTTTATTACAAGAAACCCTGATACAGATCTTGTTGGTTGCGAGACACCTATGGCGCTTGCATATTCAAACAATGGAGTAAACTGGGAAAAGCCCTCCTTAAGGATAGCAAGAGATCCTATATATAAAGAACACCCAAATATTGTTGTGCACGCAAAGATGAAGGATAAAAATGGAAGGTATCTTTCTGGCTGGGGAGGACCAGCAGGGATGTGTATACTGGATAATGATTTAACTCCACACCCCTGTGCGAGAAAGAGATTTACAGGATTGTATGTTGATTTCCCAATAGATGTAATCGGTGGTATATGCATTGCTGATAGTGATGATGGAATTGAATGGACAATCTGGCCAGAAAGTCCTGTAATTATTGGTCCATCAGATACTCAAAATATCCTGATTTACGACGAGAACATAAAAAAATATGTCTGCTACCTTAGACCTGTAATACACTGCGGGATGGATAAACATGCAAACCGTAAGATTGCAAGATGTGAAAGTGATGATTTAATTCACTGGAGTATTTCGAGGGTTATTCTGGATACAGACGAACTTGATGCACCTGGCCTTGAGATTTTTGATGAACCAGGAATGCGCGGAGCACGTGGTAGAAATAAACAATTTCAGGGTATTTCTCCTTTTATAAGAAATAATTGTTATATTGCATTTACATGGTTTTATGACGCGGTCAAAGGCATTTTTACAAATGAGTTAATACATAGCAGCGATGGCATAACCTGGAATAGAGAAGCACTGAGAGAACCTTTCATTGCTGACAATAAACCAGAAGGATTTTGTGGTAAACTTCCTGTGCCATTTGGAACTCCGCCCATTGACGTTGAAGATGAAATGTATTTTTACACAAGTAATACTCCTTATGGTCATCATGATATAGCGGTTGCTGATATCAATGGAAAGGTCAAAAACAGAGAATTACTCCTTGAAAGCAATGCAATCTATCTTCTTACATTAAAAAGAGATAGATGGATATTTTACCAGGCAGGGGAAACAGAAGGAGAATTATTAAGCAGTCCAGTTAATTGGGAAGGAGGTGGAAGTTTTTGTATAAACGCCAGGGTGGAAAAAGATGGGTATATAAAGATTGAGATTGATGATATATTTGGAAGAAAAATAAGTGATGCTCATCTTGATGAAATCCATACAATTGCAGGACCTGTTGATAGTGTTGACATTCCTGTTACTTTTGGGCCAGGTCCAAAAACAGTGGTAAAATTTCCTATAGATGGACAGATTCGTTTCAGGTTTTGGATGAAAAAGGCAAAAATCTATGGATGGAGTTTTGTCCATCCTGTTTTCTCATAATAATATAAGAACAATTAAACAATATAAAGGAGAAAAATATGAATAATAATGTTGATAAAGCCTGGTTTGTTAATGATAGATTCGGGATGTTTATTCACTGGGGTTTGTATTCTCTTCCAGCAAGACACGAATGGGTAAAAAATCGTGAGGAAATTCCTGATGAAAAATACGATATTTATTTCAGGCATTTTGACCCAGATCTTTTTGACCCTGAACTATGGGCAAAAACTGCAAAACAGGCAGGAATGAGATATGCTGTAATAACAACAAAACATCATGAAGGGTTTTGCCTATGGGATTCGCAGTATACTGATTATAAAGCAACAAACACTCCTGCAAAAAGAGATTTGATAAGAGAATTCGTAGATGCTTTCAGGGCCCAGGGCTTAAAGATTGGTTTTTATTATTCCCTTCTTGACTGGCATCATCCTGATTTTACAATAGATAGTTATCATCCATTAAGAAATCATCCTGAAAGAGAAAAACTGAACAAAACACGTGATATGAAAAAATATACTGAGTATCTTCATAATCAGATAAGAGAACTATTAACAAACTATGGAAGGATTGATATTATCTGGTGTGATTTTAGTTATCCAACAGAGTATCCGGGCAGACCTGATGGATTTATTGGAAAAGGAAGACAGGACTGGCAGAGTGAAAAACTTATAAAACTTATCAGATCACTGCAGCCGCATATACTTATAAATAATCGACTTGATATGCCTGATGACTGGGATTTTTTAACACCAGAACAGATTGATGTACCCAATGACATTACTGTTGATGGAAAATCAGTTGTATGGGAAGCATGCCACACATTTTCTGGTTCCTGGGGATATCACAGGGATGAATCATCCTGGAAGAGTTCCTGTATGATTATAAGGATGCTTATTGATATTGTGAGCAAGAACGGGAATCTTCTCTTAAATGTTGGTCCAACCGCAAGGGGAGAATTTGATTTCAGGGTGATGGAACGAATGAAGGATATTGGTGACTGGATGAAAAAACACAGCAGGTCCATCTATGGCTGTAAAAAAGCACCAGATGGATTTGAATCTCCGGAAAATTGCCGGATTACCTTTAATCCTGAAACCAACAGACTTTACATCCATATCTTTGCCTGGCCATTTAGATTCCTGCGTTTCCAGGGATTTGAAGACAGGGTTGAGTATGCTCAACTTCTGAATGATGGCTCTGAGATACCAGTTATAAAGATTAATAACCCTTCAAGATTGAAAATGACAGGCACAGGTATTAAAGAGGATGAAACAAAAAAAATCAATTGCTTTATTCTTCCTGTTCAGAAACCAGATGTATCTGTGCCTGTGATTGAGGTTTTTCTGAAAAAATAGGGTAAAAGAATTAAAACACAGGTGTATTTCAGTAGTTTTTATTTTATTTTACGAATGGAACGAAGTTTCAAATGGTATGATTTTGCAAATCGATGTGCCTCATCCCTGATGTTTTGAAGTAGATGTAATTCTTCTGAATCTTTTGGTAGTATTATTGGCTTTGGATTCAAACAGGAATAAATAATTTCTTCTTCTTTTGCAAGTGCAATGGCTGGAATATTAATATGAAGAGATTCAAGTTCTTTCATAACCTCGTGTAATTGTCCTTTTCCACCATCTATAAGGATTAAATCTGGTTTTTCATTCATTTCAAAATCAGTAAATCTTCTTCGCAAAACCTCCCGTAGCATACTGTAATCATCGATGTTTTTTACTGTTTTTATGCGAAATTTTCTATATCCATCTTTGAATGGCACTCCTCCCTTAAATACAACCCTGCTTCCTGTTGCATAATCTCCTGATATATGCGAGATATCATAGCCCTCTATTGTTGCTGGGATCTTTTTAAGTCCGAGAGTTACGCCGAGTGATGGCAAGATGTTTACTGTCCTATAAAAAAGAAGTTCGTCTTCGTTTCTCCAAGGAAGATGTTTTTCCATTTTTTCGAGCATTTGAATTCTTTCATTCAAAATTTTTGCCTCTTCAAAATCCCATGATTTTATAGCGATATCCCGTTGTTTTTTAAGTTGTCCGCAATAATTTCTGTATCTTCCTGAAAAAAATGCTTTTATCCCATCAATAATCTTTTTATATTCGATTTCTGAAATATTTCCCCTGCAGGGACCGCAACATCTTTTTGTGTGAAAAGCAACGCATGGTCTTGTACTTTTTCCGAAGGCAACTTTCTTTCTACAGGTCCTGACCGGGTAGAATTTTCTTATAAATCTTAAAACATGCTTGAGGGTTTTTACATCAGTAAATGGACCAAAATACTGGTCTTTTGTATTTTTTTGTTCTCTTACAATCAACACAGAAGGGAAATTTTCAGATGTTATTTTTACCCATGGATAGGATTTATCGTCTTTCAGGTCAACATTATATTGAGGTTGATGTTTTTTTATAAGTGAACTTTCAAGAAGCAATGCCTCACCCTCAGAAGCAACAGGTATAACCTCTATATCTGCAATCTCATCGACAAGAGACAACTTTTTATAATCATAAGGTGTAGAGAAATAGGAACGAACCCTGGAATGAAGGTTTTTTGCCTTTCCTACATAGAGAATTCTTTGTTTCTTGTCCTTAAAAACATATACACCAGGAGAATCAGGAATTGTCTGAATTTTTACTGTCAGTTTGTCCCTGTTCATCTTTTGACTGGGATTGTTCTGACTCTGGATTATTTGAAGAATCAGAACTTTGTTCTTTGCTCATTTCATCAACATAATTTAACCGTAAATCCCTGAGTGTATCTTCGAGCATTGTTTTTTCATCTTCCTCAAGATTTCCTTTTGTTTTTACCTCGAGCGTCTCGAGGATATCAATCAACCTTTTTGCAAACTGAAGATTTTTCTCAGGTTTTCCACTTACTGGATTAGGCACTTTTCCGAGTGCCTGCCAGCATAAGATATACAAAAAATGCAATAGTTCTACAAAATCTGTCTTTTCCATACTATCTCCTTTTGTAGGTATTATTGGATTATCTATACTTGTTGTTCTTCGTTAAACACAGTTGAATAACTACCCTTAGAAATTAAGATGAGCAATGGCTGAAAAATGGTTCACAAGTGAAGAACAAAATGGAACAAGAAACTTGAAACCACCTGCAAAAACAAGTGCGTAGACAATAAATAAACCGTATCTTTCTATTTTATCAAATACAATTGATACCCTTGATGGAAGAAGAACCGAAAGAATTCTCGAACCATCAAGAGGTGGTATGGGAATAAGATTAAAAAAACAAAGTATAAAGTTTATAAAGGCCGCAAGTTCAAAAACCTGAGAAGACACGCCCTTTGTTAGCCCTGATATAAGCGAGAAAATGAAACCAGCAATAAAATTAGCGGTACAACCTGCTGCACCAACCATAATCATTCCCTTTTGATAATCTCTAAACCTCAGAGGATTTATGGGAACCGGTTTTGCGTAGCCAAATGGTACTCCTATTGTTACAGCAAGTAAAAATGGCAGGAGAACACTACCAATGGGATCAAGATGTGCTATTGGATTTAATGTTAATCTTCCCATAAGATGTGCTGTATCATCTCCATTATAGTATGCAGCCAGTCCATGGGAATACTCATGGATTACCACTGAAAAAATTAAGAAGAAAAATAAGATGAAGTTTTCCATTTAAATATCCTTGTTATTCCATAGATTTCAGGAAACCTAAAAACAATAGCAAAAACAATATACAACAAAACAGCAATGACAATACCCCCACAAACAGTTATAAATAACCCAGAATAGGAAAGAATCCTTCTAAGTGCCTCAATAATTATACCCCAACCAATGCATACTGAAAAAACCCTGAAAAAACTTTTTGTTATTCTTGGCCCTTCTATCAAACCGAATTTCCTTCTGAAAAGCCAGTAAAGAAGCAAAAAGTTCTCAAGCCCCACAAATGAGGTTGAAAGAGCAATCCCCCCGTGTCCCATAAACCTCATAAGTATTACGTCAAGCAATGCATTTGTTGCAATACTTATTAACCCTACCTTTACTGGTGTTGCAGTATCATGATATGCATAGAAAGCACGAGTAATTATTATTGCTGCTCCATAAAAAACGAGCCCAATACAAAAAAGCATCATTGGGTAAGCAGTGATACCAACAGAATAATCCGTAAAAGCACCTCTCTTAAAAATAAGTTCTACTATCTCTTTTCTAAAGATTGATATTCCCACTGCAGATGGAATAAGAAAGAAAATGGTTTGTTCAAGCCCTTTGTGGATGTTTTCTTTTACTGCCTCAAAGTTATTTTTTGCAACATCACCCGCCATATGCGGAAGCAGTACTGTTGCAAGAGAAATGCTGAAAATCCCGAGAGGTAGTTGATATATCCTTGTGGCATACCAAAGAGCAGAAACAGTTCCTTCTGTTAAACTTCTTGCGAAAGAATAATCAACAAGAAGGTTTATTGGTCCAACAGACATCCCGATAACAACAGGAGCAAAGAGTTTTAACATTTTTATGATTGCAGGATGTTTCCATTGGGTATTCAAAACAATAGGACCATGGACAGATAAAACAAGAGGAACCTGAAATATAAATTGACTTGCACCTCCAATAAGTACCCCTATCATCAGTCCAAAAATCCTCGAATTAAGAGATTCTCCAAAAAAACCCGTAAAACAAAATAAACTTACTATCCACCAGAAATCAAAAACTATTGGACTCAGCCCGGGCAGAACAAATCTGTGTCTTACATTTAAGACACCCATTGCCCATGCTGCAAGAGAAACAAAGATAAGATATGGAAATGTAAACCTTAAAAAAGAAACAATCTCAACAATCTTCAAAGGAAGAGTAAAAAAATGTAGCAGCACTGTACTTAGAATAAGGACAAGTATATACAGAGATGTTGTAGCAATAAGAAAAAATGTGAAAACCGCCCCTGATATTTTAAGAATCTCCTGCCTGTCTTCACCTTTTGCGATTAGTTCTGATAGGACTGGTACAAATGCTGTGCTTAATGCTCCTTCTGCAAGAAGTCCACGAAAAAAATTTGGAATCATAAAAGCAATCAGAAATGCATCGTAGATTCCGGTTGTTCCAAAAAACTTTGCAGTTATAATCTCTCTGACAAAACCAAATATTCTACAAAGTATTGTTGCAAAAGATAAAAGGAAAAAAGAATTCCTTATTGTTTGAAAACTCATTGTTTAGGCCGAAGCAGCGGAAAAAGAATAACATCCCTGATGGAGGAGCATCCTGTAAGAATCATAACAAGACGATCAATCCCTATCCCGAGACCGCCAGCAGGTGGCATACCATATTCAAGTGCTTCTATATAATCATCATCTATAACCTTTGGCCTTTCGCTTGGTCTTTGCAGTTCTTCTTCAAATCTGATTTTTTGTTCAACTGGATCATTAAGTTCTGAATAAGCATTTGCAATCTCGAATCCACCTATGAAAAGTTCAAATCTTTCGACCATTGATGTATCATCTGGCCATGATTTTGCAAGAGGGGATGTTTCAACAGGAAATTTAACAACAAAGGTCGGGTTAATCAGTGTGGGCTCGATGCATCTCTTAAAAAGTAAATCAAGAAGATCAAAAAGGGTTTCTTTCCCTTCTGTATCAATATGTTTTTCTGATAATGTCTGTTTTACACTATTTATATCTCTCCAGTTATCAATACCAAGGTTTTTCCAGCAATCCTCCCAGTAAATTTTTTTCCAGGGTGATTGAAAATTGATATCTGTATCCTGAAATTTTATCTTATCTTCATTAAAAACCTGTTTAACAATACCTGTGATAAGATTTTCTGTAAGATCCATCATCTCCTTGTAATCACCGTATGCTGAATATAACTCGAGCATTGTGAATTCAGGATTATGAAGTGTTGAAATACCTTCATTTCTGAATGAACGATTTATTTCATAAACCTTTTCCATTCCACCAACAAGCAATCGCTTTAAATATAGTTCTGGTGCAATCCTCAAATAAAGATCCATATCAAGGGCATTATGATGGGTAATAAATGGCTTTGCCTCGGCACCACCAGGGATAGGATGCATCATAGGAGTTTCAACCTCTATAAATCCAAGTCCGCTTAAGAAACTTCTTATGTAGTTGATTATTTTTACTCGAGCAACAAAAACATTCTGTGCTTCAGAATTAACAATAAGATCAAGATACCTTCGTCTGAACCTTACCTCGAGATCCCTCAAACCATGCCATTTTTCAGGAAGTGTTCCGAGAATCTTTGAGAGAAGAATAAAATCCTTTACAAGTACAGTCAACTGTCCTGTATGGGTGGTAAAAATTTCCCCTTTTACTCCGATAATGTCCCCAACATCAAGATTCTTAAATTTTTCAAACTGCTCTTCCCCCAGTATATCTTTCTTAAAATAAATCTGAACCCTTCCGCTCCAGTCCATAAGATCACAGAATGCTGCTTTGCCATGTCTGCGAACTGTCATAATTCTACCTGCAATTGAAACACTATCCTTTCTTTCAGTAGAAAGACTCCCTATGGGTTCTCTGTTAAATCTTCTACCGTATGGTTCAATCCCTTGAGATTTCCACCATTCTAATTTTTCTTTTTTTTCATTCTTCATTGAATCCTGGCTCATTTTTCTTTTCCTCTTTAAGTGGCCTTATTCTTATCCATTTTATCGTATTCTCATAGATTTCGTGAACAATAAAAACCTTTCCTTTATAGATAAATTTCTCCCCTTTCCTTGGAAGTCGTCCGAGATATTCGAGAATAAATCCAGCGACTGTTTCAAATTCACCCTTTGAAAGGTCAAGATCAAGCAATTCATTTGCTTTTTCAACCTCCATTGAACCTTTAACAAGATAACTATTATCGCTTAAACGCTGATAGTCATACGAATCATGTTTGTACTCGTCTGAAATCTCTCCCACAATCTCTTCTACGAGATCTTCCATGGTAACAAGTCCTGCGGTTCCCCCATATTCATCAACAACAATCGCCATCTGAATCTGTTTTCTTTGAAGTTCTTTCATAAGATCATTAATCTTTTTTGTTTCAGGAACAAAGTACGCTGGTCTCATGATATCCTTTACAAGAAGGTCTTTGTATTCATATCCTTTCGCTATAATATCCTTAAGATAAACTACTCCCTCTATTGTATCAAAATTACCCCTGTAAACAGGGTATCTCGAATAACCCTCCTTAGCCACAAGATTGAGAACTTCTTTTATTGTTGAATTAACATCCACTGCAACAATATTTACTCTTGGAATCATAACCTCTGAAACCATCCTGTCTCCGAGCTCAAAAATACTATGAATCATCTGCCTTTCTTCTTCTTCTATCAGGCCTTCCTCTTCTCCAGCAGATATCATTGCCTTTATATCTTCTTCTGTCAGGACAGGCAGTATTGAGTCAATATTAACCCCGAAGAGATTCAAAAAAACCTCGGCAAAACCAAGCAAAAATCTGTTTATGGGTTCAAATATCAGAGTAAAAACCTTCATAGGCAAAATAGCAAACATGACAAATTTTTCAGCATATTTTTTTCCGAGATTTTTCGGGATTATTTCTCCAAAAACAAGTATGAAAAACATAACAAGAAAAGCCATAATAGCAAGACTTACTTTACCTGAACTACGATATGCAATTGATGCAGCAAGAATTGATGATAGAGATTCAACAATAGTATTACCAACGAGGGTTGTTGTGAGAACTCTGTTTGGATACTTAAACCAGAATTCAAGTTTTTTTGCTTTTGGGTCTTCTCTGTCAAGTTTCCTCAGGTGATACGCCCCGAGCGAAACAAATGCAGTTTCAGAGGCAGAAAAAAATGCCGCAAGACCCACAAGAATAAAAAGAATAATTAATTGAAAAAAAAGGATTATCGGGCTCATTATATCAAAAACCTTTTGATATCTCTTAAAATCTTATCATTGTTTTTTCCACACTGCTGTCTTACACAGTCAAGGTTAATAAGGAGAGAAGATAGAAACAGTTCGATGTTAATCTCTTTTCCGAGAACCTGTTTACAACTTATAGCATCACCCATTTCTTTGGTTATGGTGTTGTTAATGTTTATTCCGATACCTATTATAACACGGTTTCCCGAATTTTCAATAAGTATGCCTGCAATTTTATGGTTTTCTACCAGGATATCATTTGGAATCTTGATTTTTGCTTTTATTCCAATGCTTTCGAGCGTGTCTACTGTTGCCTTTGCTACAAGTATAAAAAGATAATTCAGGATTATCTTTGGTACATTATTCCATACAACAGATAACCATAAACCACCCTGATTGGAAATCCATCTACTTCCCTGCCTGCCGCGGCCACACCTCTGGACATAAGAAACAATAACTGGCTCTTTAACCTTACCGCATAATTTTTTTGCGGTATTCATTGTGCTGCGAACGCTTTCAAAAAAATAGACATTTTTACCTGCAATCTTATGAATTTCCATAGACAACCATCTGTAAACCTTTTAGTCCAAGATGTTTTTCGTAGATACCTGTCTTTATATTCTCCTGCAAAAATTTTCCTCCTCCACCTGTAAAAACAACCTTAACCTTTTTGTTTTTTTTCTTTATAGCATTGATATACCCTGCAACAAGAAAACAAAGCCCATATGTAATACCAGAATTTATTGCTTCTGATGTATCTTTACCTATGATTGATTTTGTTTTTTTTGATGGTTTTATATCCTTTAGAAGCGCAAGATTTTTTAATGATTCAATAATTAATCTTTGCCCTGGAAATATTACCCCACCCTTAAAATTTCCGTATATATCAACAAGGTCAATAGTTATTGCAGAACCCGCATCAATAACCACGCAGGCAGTTTTAAACAATTTTCTTGTCCCTGCAGCATTTAACAATCTGTCTATACCTATCTTTTCCGGGTGTCTGACATCAATCTTGAAAGGAAAATCTTTCCATGTAATCTCCTTAACCTTTCCAGTATATTTTTTGACAATCCCTGTTGCTTCAGGAACCACTGATGCAATGTAAACTGTGAAATAACCATCTTTTATTTCTGGATTTTTTCTGATTGCAGTATCAATATGCTCTGTTCTGCAAAGAATAACATTTTTGATTGAATCTTTATTGATAAGTGCAATTTTCGTATTTGTATTTCCTATCAAAATAGCAATATCCATTGTATCTCCTGATTTATTCATATCCATAACATTGTAATTCACTAAGCATTCATCTGCAACAATTCGTAAAAAATGTGAGCAAGTATAAAACATGCTGCAGAAGTTGAAATACATAGTTAACGCATATGTACCCTACCTATACGCCTAAAAATATGGGAATTTAGGACAATAATAGAAAAATACCCCACATCAACCTACACTCCATACATAAAAGAAGCACTGATAAAGTATTACAGAACAAAACCAGATAAAACTCCTGAAGAAAAAGAATACTTAAAAACACTACAAAAGGATTAAATAGAACTTCATAATTGACTTTCAACGAAATAAGGGAATATAGTGTTATTAGATATGAAGGATTGGTTTATAGTATTGGTATGGAATGTAGGGAAAAAACAGATGTTCATCGGTTGCTAATAACCAGAGTAAGGCAAATCTGTCAAGAGTCAAGAGTTGACCCCGTTCTGTTTATAAATCCGTTATCTCAGGAATGCCTTTTCCCTCTTTATCCACTTTTATTTTTTCAAGAAGAACAGGACATATTGCGCCTGTTATAATCATCATCATCCCACTAAAGATAAATGTAAACTCAAGAGAAAAAACAGAAGCCAGCGCGCCACCAACAATTGGACCACAACCAGAACCAAGGGAAGAGATTCCCCCAGCAATCCCAAAATTTTTACCGAGTTCGGTTTTTTTTGTTCCAAGATGTATACTTGTGTTGATTATGGGTATTATTCCACCAGCAGAAAGTCCGGAGAGTATTCTTAGAAACATTAATTGTCCTGGTGATTTACTTAAGGTTGCCAACATTGTAAAGATGCCAGAAATGATTAACATCACAGAAAGAAGTATTCTATTGTCATGTTTTCCTGACATATGTCCTGCCAGAATTGCTGAGAAAACACTTGCAATGCCGGATATTGCTATTATTGAACCCGCTATTGTTGCAATTTTCCTTGCTTCAGGGGTTATCTTTTGAATAAATATTGCTATAACAGGCGAGAGAAGAGTTATTGAAAACTGAAATAGGAAGAGAATTATGAACAAAAAAAACAGATCATTCCTTGTTTTTTCATTATCAGAGTTCTGCTGTGTTTCTCTGTCAATTTGCTTCTGTTCTTGTACTCCAAACATCACCATACAACCGGCAAGTCCAACAAGAATACCTGAAAAAAAGAAAGAATTCCTATACCCCCATATATCAGAAGCAATTCCACCAAGAAATGGTCCTGCAGAAGATGCAATGAAAGAGGATGTTTGCATTAAACCAAGTCCATAGCCAGATTTTTCTTTGGGCATCTGACTCGCAGCAAGAACTATAGCAGCGGTAAATGTTCCAGTAAAAAATCCTTGAAGAATCCTTAAAATCAACAGATGTTGAACATTTCTTGCGAAACTCATCAGTATAAGTATCACAAATCCAGAAAACATTGCCCTTTCGACCATTATTTTTCTTCCCTTACGGTCTGAAAGAATGCCCCAGAATGGAGCGGATATAACCATCATTAAGGGCCCGACTGTTTGAAGAAGTCCTGTCCATAATGCGACCTGTTTAATATCTTTTACTCCGAGTTCTTGAAGATAATAAGGCATAAATGTCAGGCAAAAAGAAAATCCAATCAACGAAATAGTTTCAGCGAGCCATATTGTATAAAGGTGTTTTCTCCAGTGTTCCATTGTTATTCAAGAAGAGAATTAATCTGAGAAAAATAATTAGCATAAAAAGAAATTATAATCATTGCAACATACAGGGCAACAATAAGATAAACAACCACAGGAACTATTTTCAAAATTGCCTCAACAGCAAGATCTACTTCTTGTTGAAGATGCCATGCGGCTTTTTCGAGGGTTTCATCAAGATTTCCGCTTATTTCTCCAGTAGAAAACATATCAATAACAATACCGGGTAGATAGGGATTCCTTGCAAAAGCATAGGAAAGGTTTTTCCCCTCCTGAACAATAGGTATCGCCTTGAGTAATTCTTCTTCGATTACCTTATTCCCTGAACTTTCTGCTGAAATTCTGATGGAATCAATAAGAGATATACCCGCTGAATAAAGACAGTTAAATGCTTGAAGAAATCTTACAACTGAAATTTTTGTAAAAAGTTTTCCAAATCCTGCTGGTAGTTTCAAGGCAAGAGCATCTCTTATCTTTATCATCTCTGGTTTCGAAAGTGTTTTTTTTACAAAAAAAATTGCAAAACCTGCGCCATAGATGATAATAAATGGGGGTAAAATCCTGATAAAGAAAGCAAAAACAGATTTTGTGAAAATAAGAGGAATTGCTGGAATAATGATTGCTGCGTGGAGAAGAATTGCCGGGTATATCATACCAGAGATAAGTTTATTTTTTACATTCTGAAGTGTCTCAAAATAACCTGCAAGACGTCCTGCCACCTCGGGCAAATTCCCGGATTTTTCACCAGCAGAGATAGAAGCAATCTCCATTTTGCTAAAGGTATAGCCTGTTTTTTTCATGGCATCTGATAACAGATCGCCTTGTTCCACATAAGTCACCAGGATATTGATTATTTCATTAAGGTTTGTGTATGACTGCATCTGTCTGAGCGCTGAAGCAATTGGGATACCCGAACGAAGCATGATACCCAGTTGTCTGTAAAAGACGGCTTTTTCCTGGTATGCAGTGAGAATTTTCGCAAAGTTATTTTTCATGTTCTCGGGCCAAATATAGCCGTGCCAATCCTGATGCAGGTTGCACCTTCTTCTATGGCAACCTGCCATGAGTTACTCATTCCCATAGAAAGGATTTTCATTTCAACATTAGGAAGGTTTAGTTTTTTGGTAAAATCAAAAAGTTGTTTTGTAAGACGAAAATAGGGTCTTATTTCTTCGGGATTCTCAACAACTGGCCCCATTGTCATAAGCCCAAGAACAGAAATGTTTGAAAGTGTGGAGATATTTACAAGGACTTGCTCGAGATTCTCAGGATATACTCCTGATTTTTGTTGTTCTCTGGCGCTGTTTATTTCAATAAGAACAGGAAATCCTTTCTCAGTGTGTTTTGAGATTTCTTTTGCAATTTCAAAGGAATCAACTGTTTCAATGATATCAAATATCTTAACTGCTTTCTTTACCTTATTTTTCTGCAGGTGACCTATAAGATGCCATTTTACAATTCTTTTGATATCATTAAACTTTTTTTCTGCCTCCTGAATATAGTTTTCTCCGATATCAGTTATGCCGCAGGTAATTGCCTGTTTGATTTCATCGACTGAGCGCGTTTTTGTTGCAGCAACAATTGTGATATCTTTTGGAACAATCTTTCTTATTTTCTCGATATTTTCCTGTATCATATCTTTTTTCCTCTTCTTTTGATTGTATCAGCACGGCTTATTGGCTGAACCTGTTTTCTTTCTGCCTCAAAAACAGATGAATATGGAATATCCTTAAAGGTAACAATAACCTCTGAAAATTCCTTTTCAGTAAGTGGTTTTACAGGGGAATCTCGAAGAGGTGTGTTAAGATAAACAATATCAGGGTCTAAATCCCTGCATATACTGGCAATTTTCTCAATTTCCTGGATGTTTTCCTTAATAACCATTACCTGAATTGTAAATAAACCAGTATATATTTTTCTGAATTCAGTAATACCCTTGATGATATTGTTTAATTTTATATTGCAGCAGGGTTTATTTATTTTTTCAAATGTCTCCTGGGTTGCTGCATCAATCTTAAACGAAATCAAGTCCAGGTTTAATAAATCATCAGTTAATGATTTGTCTGTGATTGTTGAACTATTCGTTAAAAGAGCACATCTGCCATTTTTTTTATCTTTTATCCATTGAGCAACTTCTTTGATATTTTTTGCAAGGGTTGGTTCTCCCCTGCCTGAGAATGTGTAATAGTCAATCTTAACATCAGGCAATTGTTCAATCTCTTTTATTATATCTTCAGTTTGTACAAAAACTTCTCTTTTGCACGAAAAAACTCCTGTTTTTCCAACCTGACAATACACACAATCAAAGCTACATACCTTTTCCTCCATAGATAATAGGTCAATACCAAGTGAACTACCTAACCTCCAGGAACCAACAGGTCCATATATATACTTAAACATTTTAATCCCCCCGATAGTATAAATCAATAAAAGATTAAATTACTTTACATCCATTGAATATTGCCGAAAATTTGATTTCCATTTTCTTGAAAGGTAATTCCAGGAGGTTTTTCAGGAAACTTTTCCCCTTGAAGCAAGTTCACTACAACCAGGTGCATCCTGCTGTTTTTTTGCCAGTTCAACAAGCCATTCAGGAAAATTCCCTCCAGCATCTTCAATCGCAATTTTCATAAGTTTCTTTACAATTTCAGGGTGTTTTTGCGCATGGTTTGTTTTGAATGCATCTTTTCCTTTTCTTCTGTACAGAAGGGCTCCTGTCATATCCATCTTGAAGTTTAACCACCAGTCATCTGTAATAACAGTTGGGTTTGCTCCCCAGCCAACTGTTGCATGTTCTCTAATTTTTTTCCCTTTAAGCGCACCTTCAATAAATGGTTTTCCATCAATATCAGGTTTATCCTTTACTTTTGCAAGGTTCAGGATTTCACAGGAGATATCATGATGTTGAACAATAACATCACTTGTTTTACCTTTATATTTTGCACCTGGCATTCTTATCATCAATGGTATTTCATATACCTCGGGCATAGATGGATAACCACGTTTACCCATATATCCCCTGTCTCCTATTGAATGGCCATGATCAGCAGTAAGTATGACAATTGTATTCTCAAGAAGCCCCATTACCCGCATTGTCTCCATAAAACAACCAAACCATCTATCGCACATACTAACTTCTCCACTGTAGTTTGCCTGGGTGCGTCGCAATAGGTATTTGCCCAATTGTTCCTCAGAATATCCGGACTTAATTTGTTCTTGCCCATCTTCCTGCAGATACATTTTTCTGTAATAAGATGGGACAAGCCATGGTTCGTGTGGATCAAAGGATTCAACAACAAGGAAGAATTTTTCTGCATCATAATTTTGAGTAAGCCATTTTGATGCTTCGCGAAGAACCCTCGGCGCAAAGAACTCCTCTTCCTGCCATCTATCATGCATATTCATTATACACTGCTGGATAAATCTGATACTTCCTTCATTCTGAAGATGTTTTGGCAACCAGTAATCAATTTCTTTTTGGGTTAATCTCGGGCCAGAACGGGCAGGATCTGTTTCCTGCCCTCTTAAGAATGTCCACTGATCAAAGCCTCTCCAGAAATTTTTTGATGGCTTGAACATATGATAAACATCTGATATAAGGGCAGTGCGGTATCCTGTTTCTCTAAGAAGTTCCGATATGGTTGGTTGGTCTTCTGGGATTGGTCCCCAGCCAGCAGCACCAACAAAATCTCCTTTTAGTTTTATGTCTCCATTGAAAAAAGGATAAACACGTCTGCCTGTGTATAATGCGCGACGGGCAGGAAGTGTTGGTAATGACTCTGGAAATGCAGAAGTAAAGATTATTGATTCTTCAAAAAAACTATCAAAATGCGGAGTAAAAAGTTTTCCCCAGAAAGGTTTTCCATAGGCATTAATACAATCTTTTCTTAAAGAATCAAATACTATAAGTATTATGTTCACTTTAATCCCTTGTTTACAGAAATTTTAATCTGAAAGGCAGTATACTAAAAAACTAATCTATTATTTTTTTACTGTAACTGAACAGGTTTGTTGTTCTTGTTCAAAATCAATGAGATATCTACTGATTCTATTTTTCCCATAAGGTTTGATGTTTGATTTTTCCATTGCTTCAAGAATCCTTCCTCCAGGAGCAATACCATCTTCGACAACATACAAATAATTTCCTTTTTGTTTTACTGTATGGGTTGGACCAAGTTCAGGATCATTAATAATATACATCTCATTTATAGAAAACCCATTATCATGAACAACAGCAATCTTACCTGAAAGAGTACGAAGAGCCGCGTATATTAGACCTGTATTCTCATCATATGATATTCCCACAGGTGCTCCATTAATACCTGTATAATAAAGTTCAACAAACTCCTTTCCTGTATCCTTTATTTTACAGATATCTGAACCATACGTTGTTATATAAAAACTATCAGAGGGAAAACTTGATTCCATTGATGGACCAAAATAATTATCTACAAGAGGAGGATAACCTGAATGCCTTTTTACAGCGGGCATATTATATAAAAATCCCTTATCTTTTTCTTTTGTCCTATCATAGGCAGATACATTTCCTCCAGTACCACCCCTGATGTATATCTTATTTTCTGGGCCAAGACATATTCCTGCTGGGTGATATGTTGTTTTAGGGTTTGAACTATCAAACCATCCACCAATTGAATAAAGAAATGCACCTGTTTTTAAGGAAAAAACCCCTGTTCCATGACCACTGTCATGAGAACCACAAATATATATACGGTTTTCATTATCACTGACAACAACCTGCAGGTGTACCCTTCCATTAAAATTCCCTATCTTCCCCTTAACTGCAAAATCATCAATAACCTTATTTCCATCAGAAGAAATCTTAATTAGATTTCCAGCAGGATTTTTCATTGTTTCTGTTTGCCATCTTATAATCGCGTAAATATCTCCATTTGCGTCAATATCAAGATCCCAAGGATCTTCAAGAAAACACGGATAATAATACTCAATCTTTATTGTGTCTGACTTTTTTACTCCTGATGCAGGATTGACCTGAACTATACCATCCTTAAATGTGTAATTTGGACCAGAAATCTCAAAACTATCAACCTTATAACACTCATTATCATTGATAAAAACCCTTTTTATTTCACCTGGGACTTTGCAGATAATTTTTTCAGGATCCGATACTTTTATCTCAATTGTCTCGAGCCCTATCCTTCCTTTGTGTCCAAAAGTTTCATCAATCTTCAACGAGATATTGTTTATGATAGAAACATTATAGGTGCCTTCAGGTACGATACTGTCTGTATAATCTTTACCATTCCAATCAACATAATGCTGACCTGCTTCTATTTTTCCTGTTGAGAGACCGCGAATAATTTTTCCTTTTTCATCTTTGATAAGAAAAAGATATGCACCTGGTGTATCTGTATTGAATACAATCCTTGCAATCTTTCCTGTATCTTTTTCAGGATAGATTGTGATATCTTTTGTAATAAGAGATACCTTTGCCTGAGTAATTGATACAGCAAGAGATAACAAAAAACATAAAAAGAAAATCTTTTTCATAATCCCTCCATGTTGGAATGTACTTTTTATATTACCTATCAACCAGTATCATTGCGATGCCTTTGAATGAAATAGTATACAAAGAATCTTTTTCTTTCTTTAATGAACCACGCAAACATTTTATATTTTTTGCGTCCCTTATTTCAATTTTTACTGTTTTGTTTCCTATCTCATCCCATACTGGTTGTACTGGTTTATCTGTTCCAAAACCATAGTCAAAAATTGCTATACACTCAATGTTTTTCCCTGTTCTTTTTCTTGCCACAACAAGATTATCATTAATATTACAAACCTTGTTGATTTTAACAATCTTTGCTGGCTCAACCGAAAAGTTTCTTAATTCAGGAGAAAAACTATGATACAGTAAAACATCTCCCCATTTTGCTTTATCCCTGTTTTCCTGGTCCCACACGTATGAAATACCCTGATAAAATCCTGTAATTCTAACTGTTCCCTTACCTTTATCAACCTGTATTGCTGCAGGACTACCATCTTTATATTTAAGAAGACAAATTCCTTTTTCGGGTAAAGACAGGTTTTGTTTTGAGCATACAACAGGAAAAGAAACTGGTTGTGTGGTATCCAGTAATTCCTGTTTTGGCAGTTCTAATGGAAGCCGTCCAACTGTCTGTTTTCTTTCAATATTTTTTGAAGAAAACCCTTTAATCCATAGTCCGAGGTTTATATTTCTGTTGCATTCATCCTTTAGATATCCACCTTCAATTACAAGAAATCCACCATCTTCAACCCATTGTTTGATTTTTTCCCATGTGTTTTTTTCGATATAATTAAATGGCAAATAAAGAAGTTTATACTTTTTCAATTCTCCAGCATCCACATCATAACTTGAGATAAAGTCAACATTGTAATTTGAATGAAGCAATATATAATAAAGAGCCACAATTTCATTATGATATTCAGGATTCCATATTTCCTGTGCAGGTGTCCAGATAATCCCAATAGATGCTGGTTCTAATTCTGTATTTAACAGGTATTTCTCAGATTCACCAGCGTCTCGATTAAGCAATGCTATCTCTTGTACAATATCAGTTTTTATTTCCCAGGGATTGGATTCATTTCCACGTAAACACCCATAACTATACCAGAAAAATTCAGTTATTCCCCTGATTAATTCTTCATAAAATTTATATCCTGCATAAACAGGTGAATAGTTTGATTCAACAACATTGTATATCCCCATTGGGATATTACGACCCTGACACCTCATCATATCAATAAGAAAAGCATTTCCACCACGCAACCATACCTCGTACCCTGGCCAGTCCTCGCCCCATATTCCATCAAGGTTTTCATTCCTGTAAAAATGCCACAGGTCCCATCCCTGTCCCTCATACCCACCATCAAGATATCCGCCAACAGGCCAGTTTGGGCTACCCCACGAATATGGCATATATTTTTTGTTTGCTAATTTCGCATACTTCCAGAGGTTGTTTATTCTCTCCATCCTTACACGGTTTACCCAGTAAAATAAACCAGGATTTTCTATTCTTATTATAGATGCTGGTTTTAGTTCAATATCCCTGTATGAAGAAACATTTAAGTCAGAAACTGGAATTTTTTTGTTTTCAAGGTAATTGATAACCTCTAATCTTGTTTGTTCACCTTTTGCAAGATAATCCTGCAGGAGACCTGATGAAATTTCATCTCCTAATTTCAGGTTTCTGACATACTTTTCAACATTATAGCGTTCAAAAACTCCAGAGGCACTAAGCGCTGAATTCTGAAGAGAATCAATTATTTCTTCTGGTTTTTTATAATAATCATCCTCTCCAATAGATGCTCCCCATCCTCTGATATACAAAAAACCATTTTCAATTATCTCAGGGAAGATGCCAGATTCAGAGTACATAAGTCCATTTATCCCAAGATTTTTTAAAAAATTATATTGTTTCCTTCTAAAATCTTGAGAATCAGATGTTTTTAGAGGGCAGTCAGTATATATTGCGATTTTCTGCGGCAGGACATTTCTTTCTTTTGCAGTGTTAATAACAGTATTGAGATTTCTGTCAACAACCTCTTCTGCAGAAAGAATCTCGATCTTTGCTGGTCCAGGAGAAACAGGCACAGTATAAAGATAGATATATTCAGTTGTTTTATTTTCAGGAATGGTAAAAGACCTTGAAATAATATTTTCCTTATCAGTAATTTTTATATCCAGTGCCCAGGATACAGGTTTTTCGCTGATTTGTGTGCATACAAGAATCCTTCCATCTGCAGGGAGTTTTATCCAGTTTGATTCAAAACCCGGCTGTATAAAATCTTCAATGCCTGGTTTTTGTTTTATAATGCCCTGTTTTGAAATATAACCAAAATTTGGCCACCAATTGCCATACTCATCAGTATATGAACGGACAAGAGAAACAGAACAACTTACAGGAGTATCAGAAGGGTTTTTTAACTTTATTTCAATGATAAACCCAAAACAAAGATTAACAAAAAATAAAAGAAAAAAACCGAGAAAACTTAATTTTTTCATAGAAGTAATCATATGAATCTGCTGATTTTCATCTGTTCTTTTAGGTTCCTTTTTTAGGCATCCATTGAATTATATATCTACCAGTCATGGTATTGATTTTATTGATGTTAACCATAAAACTTTATCATATCTCTTCATTTATTGTCAATTCAAAGAATTATCTCATTATTATAGATTCTATTTGAAATTTCTCTTGCTTTCATAGTGTGCGAATGCACTTTCCATACTGGTTTGGTGGATCTTCATTTAAATAATATCAAATATCTATTCCTCAAGATTTAACCATTTAATCTGTTGTTCTGTTAATTCAATCTCGAGTGCCTTCAAAGATGTTCTTGTTTCACTAAGGGACCTTGGACCAATTAGTGCAAAAGTTGGAAATTTTTGACACAGGACATAAGCAAGGGCAACGGCAGTTGGTTCAACTCCAAGTTTTTCTGCAAGTTGTTTTACTCTTTCAAGGCGCATAAAATTATCATCGCTATACCAGCATTCTACCATTGTGGGGTCTGATTTATCTTCAGGGCTATATCTTCCAGTAAAAAATCCTCTTGCCTGACTCGACCAGGCAATAAGTGGCATTTTGTTTTTTTCAAACCACTGCCTTGATTCTTTATCTGTGCTTGAAACAACCCCAGCCCATACAGGGCGAATCATTCTTGCAAGAGAAAAATTGTTGCTTACAACAGAAAACCCTTCAAGGCCTGTTTTCTTTGCATATTCATTTGCCTGATCAACTCTTTTGAGTGTCCAGTTTGAGGCACCAAAAATCTTTATTCTTCCTGCTTTTTTATGTTCATTCAAAACATCAATAAATTCTCCAACAGAAATATCAGGATTATCTCTATGAAGAAGATAAATATCAATATAGTCGGTCTGCATACGTTGTAAACTTATTAATAACTGTTTTGTTAGATATTCTGGTGTGCAGTATGGGGTATGTGCACCTTTTCCAATTATGATAATATCTTTTCTGATATTCCTTGATTTTACCCAATCACCAAGGATTTTCTCACATAGTCCACCAGCGTATATAAATGCAGTATCAAAACTATTTCCACCCCTTTCAACAAAATCATCAAACATTACAGCAGCGTGAGGGAATGTTGTTTGATTATCTGCGCCCATAATAACTCTGGAAATTTTTTTATCAAGGCCTTTAATTTCACCGTATTTCATACAGGATTTTCTTCCTGGCTGGAGTTTTCTTCCAGAAACAGTAAAAGGCATTTTTTCTGGTTTTTCTTTTTCATAAACAAGTCCAATGCTCTGTCTCCACATATCAAGTGCCTTCATATTACCGAGAGTATCTTCAAATGTCATCGCAGGAAATTTTGCCTGGCGATTTTCTATGTTTTCAGCAACAGTATCTGCTTCAATTGAATAAAGCCAGTTATCTGTTTTTATACTGATTTTTCTCGGAGATTGTTCCCCGTAGATTTGAACAATAATATTCGATTCTCCTCCTTCGCGACTAACTACCCAGGGGGATGGAATAAAGATATACCCTTTTGTTCCAAAGATACGCACAACATTTTCCTGTGCAACAGCCACTCCACATGAGATTTGTGCAACTATATCCTGTGGAAATCTAATACTTCCGATTGCCCATTCATCAACACCTGTTTCTCCGATATGTCCGCATCCTTTGAGTTCAATTGGTTCCGCAATTTCTTTCCCGCAAGCTACCCCTGCAATAAGCCGCGACATAGATGTACAATAACAACCAACATCAAGTATTCCACCTCCACCGAGGTCATTGTTGAAAAGTCGACTTTTAGGGTTGAATTGTGCCTGGAAACTAAATGTTGCCTGTATTACCTTTATATCTCCAATGATGTTTTCCCTGAGTATCTCAATAAGTTTTTTTGTTTGAGGATGACATCTATACATAAATGCTTCCATCAAAAACACATTATTTTCAATTGCTGATTCAATTATTGCCATTGCCTCTGCGTGGTTTATACCGAGAGGTTTTTCGCAAAGAATGTGTTTTTTTGCTTCTGCTGCTTTTATTGCCCATTCAGCATGCATTGGATGAGGCGTTGCAATATATACTGCCTGCACGTTGCTATCAGCGAGAAGATCTTCGTATTTTCCATATGCCTGTGGAATATTAAAGTCCTCTGCAAACTTCTCTGCTTTAGTTTTATCCCTGCTTGCAATCGCAACAAGTTTTCCTGTTTTTGACCTTATAACACCATTGGCAAATGTTTTAGCAATATTACCTGTACCAATAATTCCCCACGAGAGTTTTTCGCTCATTGTGTTCTCCTTTTTATTAGCTGCTTGATTTATTTTACTTATGCTATCATATACCCTTAAGACCTGGCAAATACAAAAACAAACTATTAAAGGGAAAAACAGCGATAAAAATATTGTACACTGAAAAAGGAGAGAATATGCAAAGAAAAATAAAAATTTTGTTTACAGGGTTATTTATTTTTGTGGGATTTCTTTTCAGCGCAAATAGTCAAAACCCTGTACCTTTTAAGTATATACCCGGCAAGGCATACCATATCTTGCCAGGCACCCATAACAATGAATCAGGATATTTTTCTCTTTGTGAGGGTATTGATGGGAAGATTTATATTGGAACAGCAAAATATAATGAAAACTCATATCTTGTTGAGTTTGATCCTTATACAGAAAAACAAAAGATTGTGATTGATACCCATAAGGTATGTGGTATCAATGCAACTGGCTATGCTGCCCAGTCAAAGATACATACAAGAAATTTTGTTGCACCCAGTGGAAGAATTTATGTTGGAAGTAAACAGGGATATAAATCCAAAGGAGATACATCAGAATATCCTGGTGGGTTTGTAATGGTTTATGATCCTGGCACCCAGAAACCAGAATGTCTCGGGATGCCATATCCAGGTCAGGGTGTTATAGATGTTGTTGCAGATGAAGAAAGAAACCTTATTTATGTTGTCACCTGCGAGGATCAACACTGGGTTATTTATGACAGAAAAACAAAACAATACAGGGAACTTGGTCCAATATTATTACCCTATGCAACAACATTGATTGATGTACAGGGTAGAGCACATGCAATAACAAAAGATTTTAAGATAGCAACATACGATCCTTCAACAGACACTCTGGTTGTTAGGCCAATAACTGTTTCTAAAAAGATCTTTAAGAAACCTCAGGGTAATGGCTATGCTATATGCTGCTGGGTACTTTCAGGTAATAAGAAGACTGCATACATGACAATGATAAGTTATCCAGAATTATATGAAATAGACCTTTCAAGTTCAGGTAAAACAGTAAAAGCAAAGAATCTCGGTAAAATGATTCAGGGTAAAAATCCTGATTCACGAGGTTCCCTGTGTATTCATCCTGATGGAAAGATTTATTGTTTATGGCGCATTGACAATAACACTGGCTTTGGATCTGGATATCTTCATCACCTTATAAGGTATGACCCAAAGAAAAAAAGTATGGAAGACCTCGGGGTTATTACAGTTAAAAATCCTGATTACTTTGATTTTAGTCCTGGCGCTGATGGTAAACCAAAGCCATTTACACATGGATTTCACAAACTTCCAGATGGAACACTTACCCCTCTTTATGCCCATATGGCAATGATTGCAACACGGGATGGAACGCTTTACGCAACTATTCTATACCCATTTACCCTTTTGAGAATAGACCAGTTTAAGATTCCTGAAAAAACACTTAAGGTGTCTGATCCAGGGTTTGCTGCAAAACAATACTGTAGGGCTGTTCTTGATGCCTGTGACAGGGTTGAATCAAATCTTTCTGAGATTACAAAAGTTGCGGAAATTGTTGCAGAAAGGCATATGAATGGGGGATTGATTGGTTTTTATCCGATTGTTTATCAAGGTCTTCAGGATGAACTCTGGGGTCGTAGTGGTGGGTTTGTTAATGCTGGTTTTGATAGACCTTTTAAGAAAGAAAGAAGTCCTGAGGAAAGAAAACTGGATGTATCTATTATTGGCTGGGGGGCAAAGCCAACTGTTAAGAATGAAGTTTCAAGGATGAAATCATTCAAAGAAAGAGGCGGATACATTATTGGTTTTGGTCCAAAAGATCTTCCTGAACTTGCTGAACAGGTAAAGATGTGTGATGTATGGTTTGATACAGGCACAGGAGAAGATGACAGGTGTATTCAGTTTTCAGATGGTTCAAAGGCAGGTCGGCTTAATTATCTTGTTAATGCCCTGAATGGATGGGTTTTAACAGCAGAGATTTTTTCTGCAATCACAAGAAAGGGACATACCCCTGCAATGTGGAAAGCATATTTGTATAATGATGGTCCGCAGTGGGGAGATAAGTACCTTTATAAAAAACAGTTTATGGATGAATATCCTGTTGCACCAATCCCAGAGGGCTATCTTGCAAGGGCATATCTTGATGGAATCAGATATCATGTAAGAAAATTTGAAAATACTCAGATGCCAAATATTGAAAAAGCAGTTGGTTTGATTTCACAAGAAATTAAAAAAAGAGAAAAGGTTTATATCGCCTCTATGGGGCATATGCCATGGACATATGTTGGAAAGTATGAAGATGCAAAATGGGCAATAAATGTTGATTTTCACAGTAATGTTCAGCAACAGGTTGAAAAATATATTAAAAATACTCCTGATGGTGCGCTTATTGTACGACTTGGTTACACAGGTATAGAACCTGAATCAAGTGCAATTTTTGAAAGGAAAAAACAGAAAATTATCCTTATAAGTGCAGAAAATGATGTACTTGAACATCAGGATTGGAAAATACCGAAAAATGTCCTTGTTTATATAGATATGGGATATTCATTTGGTGATGCCTGCGTATGGGTTGAAGGGCTTCCAATAAGAATCCTTGCACCCAGTGGTATTATGCAGGTTGTTGCTTATGAATGCTTAAATGTAGAGGTTCTCTCGAGATTATCTCTTGAAAAAAAACAATAAAGAGGTAACATATATATTCAAAAAAATTATGGGTGAAATCAATGGAAGGTAAACTTTTTACCCATATTCTAAGAATTAAACCATAACAAAGGTATTTATTTTAAGGATTCATTTCAGGTACATAAAATTCAGAGGTAAATATGTGGACACAGGAAAATTGGTACAATGAAGCAAAAAAGTGGGCAGCAGAAAACAGGGATTTTCTTCAAAAAATGAGTGCTCTTTTTCTTAATATGCTGAAAAATCATATACCTGATAGGGAAGAATCCGAAATTATAAATCTTGTTTTGCAGTATAGTCAAAAGAGGTTAAATACACCTGTGAATTTTAAGAAATATCCTGAGCTTCGTGGAATGAAGGAACTTATTTCTGCTGAATGGAAGGGTATCAGAGATGGTGCTGGATTTGATGATGGACTTACTGCTGTTTATACAAATGGGATGAATTTTTATCACAGGATGATATGTACAGGAAAAATTGGAAATATGGAGGTAAAACCTCAAAGTGCACGATGTAGTTATATCTTTTTCCCAGAAAGCGACCATGGTCCTCTTCTTGCTAATAACCTTGATACAAGTCCTGAAGAACCCTTTGGACAACCAGAATGGCCAGCATTAAATGAGCATCTTATCATTGGCAGTGTTTCATCAGGAATATTTCTTGATGAAGAACCAGAGGAAATTTTTCCAGCCCCTGTATTCAAGATTGTTGCAAGATACTGTAAAAATGCAAAAGAAGCAGTTGAAATTCTCGAAAGATATAATCAATTCTGGGGGCCGAGCAATTGTATTATTGTTGATAGAGAAAAAAACTGTGCAATGATTGAGAAAAGTGCCTGTAGAATCGGTGTAAGGTGGTCAAAGGATGGGTTTGGTTTTATTACTGCGATGACAGCAGAACATCCTGAAATGAATGCTTATCTTAATGATAGAAGGCAGGCATCAATAAAAGCAAGAAATTTGAAGCCAGGAAGTTGTGATGAGATTTACTGGAAGAAACAGGATAGCCGCAGGCAACTTATGAATGAACTCCTCGATGATGCGAAGAAAAATCCAACACTCGAAACAATGAGAAGGTTTATTCAGTTCAGAGACCCTGAAAGGGGTAATGTTTGTGGTAATGGTGAGATATACAGCCCTGGATGTCCTCAATCAGAATATACTGTCAGGACAGTCATATGGTTATTAAAAGAAGGAACTGCTTTATGGTGGGCGAAACAAGGAGATATTCCATCTTTTAAGAATCCAATGCCACCGGTGAAGTTTGAAAATGTCCTTTTGTGGGAATAAAGGAAAATACAATGTTTATAGTATATCAGATTATTATTATCCTGATTGTTCTTTTGCTTCCTTTAACTGTGCATAAGGTAGAGAAAAACCTTGAGATATTTTTGTTTATTATGGGAATTATTTCTGCCTCTATTTCACATTTTTTTGGACCCGAAAAGGTGTGGTCTCTGCATCTCATAAAAGAAGGGCTTATTGAACCAATCAAGATTACCCTTGCTGTTCTTATCGCAGGATTTCTTTTCAAAAGATTCAGACAGCCAATTACATCTGGTATTATAAAAAGTGAGGGAATTCTTGGTTCTCATATATTTACCTTTTTGTTTATCGTTATCCTCGGACTTATTTCAAGTATAATCACAGCAATTATTGCAGCAATAGTTCTCACTGAGATAATAAGTGTACTACCCCTCGATAGAAAATTTGAGATAAGGATGACAATCATTACCTGTTTTGCAATAGGCATTGGTGCTGCTTTAACTCCTGTGGGCGAGCCACTTTCAACAATAGCAGTGGCAAGACTAAGGGGAGAACCATACCATGCTGATTTTTTCTTTTTGTTCAGACATCTATGGTTTTATATTATTCCTGCAGTGGTGATTCTCGGTATTTTTGGCGCTTTTGTAAGGGCACAGCAGCCGAAAATTGGCACACTCCAATCTAAACAACTTGTTGAAGAGGGTACAAAGGATATTTTAGTAAGGTCTGGGAAGGTATATCTGTTTGTTATGGCTCTTCTTTTTCTTGGTTCTGGATTTAAGCCAGTGATTGACATGTATATTGTTCCTCTCGGAGATATTGCCCTTTACTGGATAAATACTGTTTCAGCGATTCTCGACAATGCAACACTTGCTTCTGCTGAAATAAGTCCGAAGATGCGGATTGATCAGATTCAATTTGCCCTTATGGGGCTTTTAATTTCAGGGGGAATTCTTATCCCTGGAAATATTCCAAACATAATATCAGCAAGTAAACTCAATATATCGAGCAAGGAATGGGCAAAATTCGGTGTTCCACTTGGTATTGTTTTACTTATAGGTTATTTTATTGTTATGTGCGCATTCAAAACAGGATAAAGAATATCTTTATATCTTGACTTAAGTGAGTAAATATTTTTTGAAGAATTGTATTGTTTCATACGCCATATTAGATGTAAGTCGATGTCCTACATGATATCTCTTCATTGTCCAGTTATCAGGTGCTCCACAATCAGCGTAGATCTTCTTCAGGATAAGGTCTATTTTGTCCAATCCCTTTGCAGGTGTAAGAGTGTCATACTCACCTTCTAGAGCAAGATGTGGTCTTGGGGCAATAAGAGCGTTAATATCCGCTGTATTAAAGTGTTCAAGAAGTCCTGGGACATAATAATATATTCCATGTCCATTCAACCTGCCTGTTTCTATCAGGGATTCAAAATCAGTCAGACAACAGATATCAACGCATGCACATACCCTTACATCAAGTGCTGAAACCCACCAGCTCATTGTGCTACCCATAGACACACCCATCATTCCGAGTTTTTTTGTATCTATATCCACCCTTGTTTCAAGATAGTCAATTGCCTTTATTGTGTCATAAACCATTAATCCCCATAAAACGAAACCTTTCCAGATAAGTTCCTTAAATAATGCTGTTTCATCTCTGCCGCTTCTATCTCCAAAGTTCCAGCAGTCAATTGAAAAAACTGCAAAACCAGAAGAGGTTAAAATATCTGCCCATGATTTCCCACCGAGAGCACTTTTCTTTAATAAGATTTCATCTTTCCCGAGTTCATATTTACCTCCGTGTGCATGATTGAACACTATTACCGGAAATTTTTCTTTTTCAATTGCTGGTTTTGCGAGATATGCTGATACTTCTTCGATTCCATTAAGGTCCAGAACAATATGCTCAAGCAGATATCCATCACAGTTTTGTGTGTAAAATGCCTTGCCTGAAACAGATCTTTTCCTATCGGGTAACTTTCCGAGAAGATTATAAAGAAGTTTTCTTTTTTGTTCTTGATTTTTCATATTTCTCCTGTGTTAGACATTAAACCTTACAAAAACAATATATCTTGTTCCATGGCTATGAGTAAAAAGTCCTGGGTTTTCCTTATCGGTAAGTTTACAGGTATGGGTGTAAAAAGATGTCATAATAGTATCATCTTCCACCTGTATTGAACTGGGGTCCGTGTTCACCGTCAGGACAAATAATAATCTCATTTTTAATATCCCAGGAATTACCGTTATCCTCACTAATGCAACCTTTGACCCTATATGGAGGTCTTCTATAGCCATATGTCATAAGAATTCTACCGTTTCACTATCAATATGAGATGAGTATGGCTTTCTCTGAGGAGCCCTTCTAAATGAAAAGAGGATACTTTTGTCTTTTAATCTTACAATACAGGGATTATGGGAATAATATAATGTGTCTTTATATATGATATGCTGAATATCTTCAACATAAAAACCCTTCATTCTTTCTTCTATGGCTTTATTGCATACAATAGATTTTTGCACCGTACATTCTTTATAATACCAGAAAAATGAGGAACTACAACATTATCTTTTATACGGGTAGGTTGTTCAATCACAAAATCACAGAAACCTTCTGCATTAAAAGCAATATAGGCAATGGATATCTTTCTTTCTTCGAGAAGAGGATAGAGCACAGGACCTGTATCAACCTGGTACGCCTGTTTTTCAATGTTTGTATTCATTGTCTTTACAGGATATTCAATAATGACTTTAAGACCTGTTTTTCCATCAAGTATTTCAGTCCTGCCAATAAGTATAAATCCTTTGTGTGTGGCATTAATTATCATCTTGTTGTTTTCGAGAAGTGTAACTTCTTCTAATTTTTTAAGTAAAAACTCTGGCTTTCCCCATACACGAAAGGTATTGCTGTTTTTATCATCTATTGAAACATATTTTTCCCTCCAGGGGACATAAGAACGAAAGATAATAATCTTGTTGGTTTCCTCAAAGACAGGAATAAAATTATAATTATCTTCCATAAACAGGTTTTTTTTCGCAAAGGTGTTTTCGCTTTTACATGAAGCCGCCTGGTAGAAAACAATGGATTTCTTTTTCATATCAAGGATTTCCATCCTCGACTCTACCAAAAATCTAACAGCATTTTCAGGCCCCTGTGTTTGGATAAAAGAACATCCATAGTCAATGAAATAATCCATAGCCCTCTTCCATTAATCCCTTATGCTTAAACGAATTTTCAGTAAATCCTTCATAACATCGTAAAGATTTTCTTTATATTGGGGAGTTCCGAATATATCATGAAGTTTTTTGTAATGTCTATAAATCTGGTTATATACAGAATGATTTGTTTGAACTGGTTTATATTTTATTATTTTAAAACGACAGATTTTTTTCTGGGCTTCCCGAACATTTTCAAATCCGGATTTTTCCTTTCCCGCAGCAATCGCACCAAAAATGGCTGCTCCAACAGCGCATGTTTGTTCTGAAGCAGATATTTTTATTTCCTTTCCTGTAATATCAGCATAAATCTGCATCAGGAGAGGATTTTTATCAGGCAATCCACCACAGGCAACAATTGACTCTACATTAACCCCGTATTCTTCAATGCGTTCAATGATGATTCTTGCGCCAAATCCAGTTGCTTCAATAAGAGCCCTGTATACTTCCTCGGGCTTTGTGCCCAGGGTAAATCCGAGAATCAGTCCTGTAAGTTTTTGATCAACAAGAATTGTTCTGTTGCCATTATGCCAGTCAAGTGCCAATAATCCGGATGCTCCTGGCTTAATATTTCTTGCAAGACGTGTATAATAGTTATAAACATTTCTTCTTTTTTCAGGTAAGAATGTTTTCAAAAACCAGTAGAATATGTCTCCAACAGCAGATTGTCCGGCTTCCAGTCCAATAAATCCAGGAATAACAGAATCAGGAACAATTCCGCAAAGTCCGGGAATATCAGGAATGTTTTTATCTTTTGGGAAAATCATAATATCACAGGTTGATGTACCCATAATCTTCACAAGGATATTTTCATCAATACCTGCACCAACTGCACCCATATGAGCATCAAAGGCACCCACGCTAACTGCTGTTCCTTCAACAAGCCCGAGTTTATCAGCCCAGTATTTTGAAAGACCTCCTACTTTTGTACCAGCAGGGTATGCTTTTTCATAAAGTTTTGCTCTCAAACCTTTGAATGCAGGATTTAACATAACAAGGAATTCTTCATCTGGTAATCCTCCCCATTGCTGGTTATACATTGCTTTATGTCCAGCAGCACAAATACTTCTGATAACATCAGATGGTTTTTTGCAACCAACAAGCATTGCTGGAATAAAATCAGCAAGTTCAACAAAACTTGCACTTGCCTGAAAAACTTTTTTGTCTGTTCTCGAAAGGTGAAGAATCTTTGAAAAAAACCACTCTGAAGAATAAACGCCTCCTATCTTCGAAAGGTATTGAGGCCTGATTTTTCTTGCAAGGTTTGTTATTTCTTCTGCTTCATCAGCAGACACATGGTCTTTCCATAGCCATGCCATGGCATTCTTGTTTGTTCTGAACTCCCTCTTGAAACAAAGAGGTACAAGATTTTCATCAACAGGAATTGGAGTGCTGCCTGTTGTATCAACACCAATTCCAATAATATTTTCTGAGTGAATTCCTTTTCTCCTTAAAATTCTCTGGAGTTTTTTGCCAATATTTTTAAGGCAGTATATGTAATCTGCTGGATTCTGTCTTGCAAGGTGGGGATTTTCAGGATCAGTGATAATTCCATTTCTTCCAGAAGGATAGTTTTCAATAAGTTGAACAACCTCCCTGCCATTGGAAAGATTAATAACAACTGCTCTTACTGAGTTTGTTCCATAATCAAGCCCAAGAGCATAATTTTTCATATGTCCTCCATCATGAAAATTCTTGACGATTGCTATTTTAACAAAACAAACCTGACTTGTAAAATAAATATTCGCACAATTTCCAGTATTGGGTTAGAATTAAACAATGAAAAAAATCACCAGGTTTCATATTCAGTGGCATATAATAGAAGCATGCAATCTTAGATGTAAACATTGTTATCAGGATTCCTTCAACCCAGAAAATATGCTTGAGGGTGCTCAAATTAAAAAAGTTTTGGCTAATCTTACACAGTTTCTTAAAAAAACAAACAAACACACTACAATAGATATTACAGGAGGAGAACCTTTGCTTCATCCTGATTTCTGGAATATATGCGAGATGCTTGAAAAAAATGATAGTATTGAAAAATTTGGCATCATTACAAATGGAACACTACTTGAAAGGGACATTGTTAAGAAAATTTCCTCGTTTTCCAAGCTAAAAACAATAAAGATTTCCTGCGAAGGTTCCGAAAAAGAATTTTTTGAATATATAAGGAAGTTTCCTTATGATAAATTTCTTGATATTCTCAAACTGGTATCTTATTTCAAAGGCGAAAAGATTTTAATGTTCACTATGATGGAAAACAATTCAAATCAGGTTTCAGGATTATTTGAACTTGTTGAAAAGTATGGATTTGACGGATTTATTCTCGAGAGATTTTTCCCTATGGGTAAAGGTAGACAACTGTCCAAGTTTATACTCTCAAAACAAACGTGGAAAAACACGATAATAGAATTACTTGAAAGGTGTGGGTTTTCTTCTGAGGACCTGAACCTTGTATTGCAGTATAAGGCTTTTAAGATTAAGAAGGGAGAAAAAAACTGGCAGATGTTTGGTGCTCCCTGCGTAGTGGGGAAAACCGGTTGCGCCATAATGCATGATGGAAGTGTTTTTCCATGCAGAAGGTTTGCCCTAAACATAGGAAATATACTTTCCCAGTCATTTGAAAAAATATGGGAAACCAATCCTCTAAGAAATATCAAAAAAAAGGATCTCAAAGGATTATGTGGCAGTTGTAAAATAAAAAACTGTAAAGGATGTAGAGCATTTGCATATTGTATTTATGGAGATTACCTCAAAGAGGATCCTTATTGTTTTCTTGTGCAATAAGAGCACAGAGAAAATAGGTATGCTGAATATTTTTACGTGCATTACATTCCTCTTTGCGAAATAGTAAGAGGTTAGAGTGCCCATTTTTAAGAATGGAGTTGAACGGAAATCTGGATTCTGGATACTGGAAACTTTTAAAGCGAATATGCGCGCGAATCTTTGATATAAGATAAACATCTAAATATAATCTAACAAGGAGGATAGAATGCTAATACTTAATAAAGAAAACTTTGATGAAGCATTAAATGGAAATTTTCTTATGCTTGTTGATTTTTATGCTGACTGGTGTGGACCATGTAGAATGATGGCGCCTATTGTGGAAGGGATTGCAAAGGATCTTGAAGGAAAGATTGTTGTAGCAAAACTTAATGTTGATGACAATCCGGATATAGCAGCAAGATTTCAGATTTTTTCCATACCCACGTTTATCCTCTTCAAAAACGGAAAAATAGAAGAAAAAATCATTGGTGCAGTCGGAAAAGAAGGTCTTCTTGAAAAGATTACCCCTCATATAAAAGATTGACAAAAAGATATAATAAGGTAGAATCATTATAGAAGGTTAAACAGGAAATTTATGGGAAGAAGAAAACTATGGATTAATCGGGAAATTCAATTAAAAACAGTACTGTATGTATTTGTATTCCTCGTGTTAACAAGTATCTTCATCAGTATATCAACGTTCAATAGTGTCTGGTCAATGCTTGTAAACTATCTTGCAGTGGGTGATCAAAAGAATCTCATCAGGATTTTTGATGTTACATTCAAAACATTCGCAATTAGAATTACACTTCTCACAATATTCCTTGCTATACTTGCGTGTCTCGGAATGCTTATTCTTTCACATAGAATTGCAGGGCCCGCATATAGAATAACTCAGGCACTAAAAGATCTTCAAGAAGGTAGAAAGCCGATATTAACGTTGAGAAAGGGCGATAGCATGGGTGATGTGATGACAGAACTTAAAAATTTTAGTGTGCTACACTTTAATCTTATCAATACAAGTAAAAGAGTTCTTGAGATATGGAATAAAACTCAGGTGCAGGACCCGAGTTTAAACATGGCTCTAAAAGAACTCGAGGACTGTTTTCAAATAATGCCCCAGAACCAGGAGAATAACTCAAAAAAGGAGGAAGTATGAATAAAAAAGAAAAAGGATTCAGCCTTCTGGAAATTATTATTATTGGGTTTATTGTAATATCTCTGGCAGTAATGATTCTCGGTCTTTTTTCAAGGTCAAAGGAAATCTCAAAGTCAATGATATGCCTGAACAACCTTAAACAGATTTCGATGGCAATTGAAAATTATCAGGCTGATTGGAAAAGCAGTCCAAATCAGATTTATGCTCTTTTCCCGGATTATGTTAAAGAAAAGTATATTTTTAAATGCCCCAATGATAAAAATCTCACAGAAGTAGATCTTCCTAGCAAAAATAGTTATGGAAATTTCTATGTAAACCGCTCTTTTAATGATGAGGATACTGGTAAGATTTATCTTTTTTGCCCCAGGCATTTTAATGGAACAAAAGGAATTGGTGCATTCCTTTCTTACTCAGCAAACATTATGGCAAATAATCCTGTTACGAGAAATAATATAAAAATAATGCCAGGAGATGTAAATACTGGTGGAACATATAGGTTTGTTGATGGAACAACTGTGGTTGCTGATAGCACAGTAAAAGTAGGGCTTTGTGGTTCATTTATTACCCCTGATAATAAAAATTACAGTGTAATATTTGTTCCTGAAGAATCCGTGGGTTCTCTTACTGTTACACATAGTGGTGATTCGAGGTTTGAGGTTGTAACCCCTGCACTTATTGCTGGGGTTAGCGGTACGAAGTTTACAGTTAGCAATGCTTATGACAGTACAAGTAATCAATCAACAACCACTGTTTCTGTAAACAATGGAGTAGTAAACTGCGAAGATAGAAGCGATGGCGTGAAAGTATCTGTGTCCAGTGGGGAAAACCTCTCATTAACCGTGTTATGTCAATCGGTTGCTACCAATGAATCAAATAAAACAAAAAGTGTGCCCCTCAAGCCAGTGAAGCGTATTAAGATAAAGATATTTTAATCATACGCAAATGCGAAGAAAATGGACTGCTCTGATTGCAGTCTGCCTATTTATACTTGTAGCGCTGTTTTATTCAATAAATCTCCTTGATAGGTTTACCCTTCTTGTATATGACTTTCTTATCAGAACAACCCCTGTTCAGATTGATGAGAATGTTCCTGTTATGCTGGTATCAGCCACAGAAAGATTTTCATCTCAAACAGGACATGATCCAGGAAGGGATGACTACGCAAAATTGATTGAGCTTCTCAGCAAATCAAAGATTATTGTTTCAGATATTTTTTTCCCATCTCCTCAATCAAAGAAATCAGATATGTATTTGCGAAATTCCATGATTAAACATTCTGATAAGATTATTCTTCCTGTTTTTACTCCATACAGGATCTCAAAAGAACAAAAAAGAGAATTTGGATACACAGTTGACCTTCTTAATGAGAACTACCAGTATTTTCAGTCAGCAGTAAAATATACAGGTCATATAAATGTTTTTCCTGATTCTGATACCATTGTCAGAAAATGCCCGGCATTCATTTATTATAAAGGTGTAGCACATCCTCATATAGCAATCAGGGCGTTCAGCGTTTATCACAGAGATAAACCCATTAGTACCAGTATATTTACATTTCAGAAAAAAGCAAAGGGAATAATCCCCATTAACAAAAGGGATGCCTGTTTTAATATTAGATTCTTGAAACCCGAAACTCTTGCAGATATGGTTTATCCCATGGAGGATGTTCTTACAGGTAAAATACAGCCAGATATTTTTAAGGATAAGGTAGTAATCATAGGACACACCATTATAGGTTCAAAGAATGCTGATTTGATTCCAACACCCATGGGAGTTGAATTTGGTGCAATCGTGCAGATGCAGGCACTATATACTGTTTTTTCCAATAGATATATTTCAACAATAGATCCAGTGTTTGCACTTTTGATAACACTTCTGGCAGTATGCATATTATCTTTGAACTTTTTATCTTCTTTCTGGCGCGGAACCAACTCATTTGTTTTTATTGTTTTAGCAATAATTTCAGCAACACTGATTCTCTTCAGGAAAAACGATATTTTTTTTGACCCTGTACCAGCTTTATTTTCGGGTACACTTTCATATATTGGTTTTGTTATAATGAACTTTTTTGAAGCAAGAACCGAGATTTCAAGGGGACAGGAATTGCTTTCTATTCTGGAATCAACACAAAGAGAGATTGCGGTTGCTCTTAAGCCGCATGAGATACACGGGATAGGAGAACAGAAAAGAGCATACCTGCCTGCTCTTCAGAATGATTTTTTCAACAAAACTCCTCTGTTAACCCTTAAAACCATCACCTCTCTTCTCGGAATATCTGAGGGGGTTATATTCAGTGTTGACAGATCAACGGAAAAACCAACGATACTTGTGGCTAATAAGGATTTAACCATTGGCACAGAGGTATTGTCGATAGCAGTAAGTATACTTAGTTCGGAAAAGGTAAAAATGATGAATAAAAACATTCCTCCTGAACTGAAAAATTATGGAATTTCAAACTGCTTGATTTTACAGATTCTTGAAGAGCCCACGATGAAGATATATGGTTTTTTCTCTAACAAAAAACCTGGTGCTATATCTTCTATGAGATTCTTTACAAACAATGATTATCAATGGATTGCTTCATTCTGCCTTCAGATTGTCATCGCGCTTTTTAATACACAACTCAATGATGTGTTAAAGAAAAGCCAGCTCGAGATGATTATGCGGCTTGCTGCTGCTGTAGAATATAGGGACCGCGAAACAGGTGCTCACATTTCACGGGTAAGTGAATACTGTGCCTTAATAGCATCAGGAATTAATCTACCACAGATTGAGGTTGATCTTATTAAGTCCGCTGTACCTCTACATGATCTTGGAAAAATTGCGATTCCTGATAGTGTTCTGCTAAAACCATCATCTCTTACAGAGGATGAAAAACAAATCATAAGACAGCATACAATCATCGGCGCAAAAATGCTTGAAGGTTCTGATTCATTCATCCTTCAGGCAGCATATCTGATTGCTCTTTATCACCATGAGAAATTTGATGGTACTGGATACCCTTATGGCATCAAAGGAACTGCAATTCCCCTTTATGGGCGTATTGCATCCCTTGCGGATGTGTTTGATGCCATTAGTTCGAAAAGAACCTATAAGGAAGCACAATCATTTGAATCAACAATCCAGCACATAATCAATCTTTCAGGTAAGGATTTTGACCCTAAGATTGTTGATGCTTTTGTAAAGAATAAGGATATTGCATTTGAAATCTACAGAAAATATATAAATCTTGAATAACCTCAAAAATAAAAATTTTTGTCCCTGAAGAGAAAATTTTGTTGACACTTTTTCAATAATATCTATTTGACCAAAACAATATAAAACCATATAATATTCCCTAACAAAGTATGCTTCTTACCCAATTTTACAATGGAAAACCATAATAATTCTGAAAAACCATCTGATTTTATAAGAGAATTTATCAAACAGGATATAGAAAGTGACAGATTTGGCGGAAGGGTTCACACAAGATTTCCTCCAGAACCGAATGGCTATCTTCATATTGGCCACGCAAAGGCGATATGTTTGAATTTCGATATTGCAAAACAGTTTAATGGTAAATGCAATCTGAGATTTGATGACACAAACCCCACAAAAGAGGAATATGAGTATGTTGAGGCAATAAAACAGGATATAAAATGGCTTGGATATGACTGGGAAGATCGTCTATTTTTTGCTTCTGACTATTTCGAGCAGATGTATGAATATGCTGTTCAATTAATAAAAAAGGGGAAGGCATATGTATGCGATCTTACCCCCCAGGAAATAAAACAGTATCGTGGAACTCTTACTGAACCAGGTAAAGAAAGTCCTTACAGAAATAGAACCATTGAAGAAAATCTCCTTCTTTTTGAAAAAATGAAACAGGGTGAGTTTCCTGAAGGTTCGAAAACTCTTAGAGCAAAGATAGATATGACGTCTTCAAACCTGAATATGAGAGATCCTGTAATGTACAGGATTATTAAAAAAGTCCGCCACCACAGGACAGGGGGAAAATGGTTTATATACCCAACCTATGATTGGGCGCATGGACTTGAGGATTCAATAGAAAAAATAACACACTCATTATGCAGTCTTGAATATGAAAATCACAGACCTTTATATGACTGGTTTTTAGATCAACTCGATATATATCATCCAAGGCAGATTGAATTCGCCCGTTTGAATATGACCTATACAATAATGAGTAAAAGATATCTTGGCGAGATTGTAAAAAAAGGCATCGTAAATGGCTGGGATGATCCCCGTATGCCCACACTCGCTGGGATGAGAAGAGCCGGATATCCACCAGAAGCAATAAGAAAATTTTGTGATAGAATCGGGGTTGCAAAAACTGATAGCATTATTGATATTGAACTTCTCGAACACTTTGTTAGAGAAAATCTCAATAAAACCAGCCAGAGGAGGATGGTTGTTTTGAAGCCATTGAAACTTGTGATTGAAAACTATCCAGAGGAAGAAACAGAACAACTTACTGCTATAAACAATCCAGAAAATCCCGATGACGGCACCCGGAAGATTCCTTTTTCAAAGGTTTTGTACATTGATGAGGATGATTTTATGGAATCGCCAAAAGAAAAATTCTATCGGCTTGCTCCTGGAAGGGAGGTTCGGCTTCGGTATGCTTACTTTGTTAAATGCACTGGTGTTGTAAAGGATGATAGTGGACGGATTATAGAGGTCAGATGTACCTATGACCCTGCAACCAGAGGTGGAGATGCACCAGATGGAAGAAAATCAAAGGTTACACTACACTGGGTTTCAGCATATCACTGTATTGATATTGAATCCCGGCTTTATGGCAGATTGTTTCTTAATAAAAATCCTATGGATTTTCCCGAGGGGAGTGATTTTACGATTAACCTGAACCCAGAATCTATTTCTATAAAAAGATGCAAGGCAGAACCTTCCTTAAAAGATGTTAAACCAGGAGATAGATTCCAGTTTGAAAGATCAGGATATTTTGTCTGTGATCCTGATTCAAAAGAAGGGCTTCCTGTTTTTAATCTTATTGTATCGCTGAAAGATGAATGGGAGAAGATAAAAAAATTTCTCACATAACCTGTTTTATTTTACAGAATATCCCCCATGCCTTGCCTCCATTGGTATCAAAAGCAATGACTATCTGATTCTTTCCCTTCTGAACATTTGTATATACCTTTGTCTGGTCTTTTATCGCTGGATTTGTACCAGGACCATAGAAGACCTCCTTCCCATTAATCCAAACCCTTATTGGTCCATCGTATCCGAGTGAAAGTAGTGCCTTTCCTTGTTTTTCAAAATTAACCTCAGAAACAAGATAAACTATTCCTTTTTGAAGGTTTGTTTTTTCTCTTGTATCCACAAATCCAGAAAGGGCAGTTCCTGCGGGCTGGCAGGATATAGGAACCCGTGCAAATTTTATTGCATCGGATGGGGATGCCTTATCGAGGGATTCAATGTCGAGAAGATCTGATATTAACCATTGAGAGAGATAATCTTCTTCAGGGAATGTTTTTTCAACTGATATAAAAATTGGTTGAGTCCATGCCATTTGTTCTGCTTCTCCCCAGCATTCAAACCTTACATATTTTGTATTAACTGGAATTTCAACCTCGATTGAACTGCTATAACTAACAGAAAATCTTCTTCCAACATTGCAAACAGCAGCAATTTTTTTTGCGTTCTCTGTTTCAAGATATACTCTTTCGCCATTACATCTTATATCTTTAATAACAACCCCTGTTGAGCAATAAAAATTACCTTTTATGATTGCATCCACAATTGCCTGAGATGATTTTTCACTGGTAAATACAACATTCCATCCAATACCAATCTCCCCCTGTCTATGGGAATCATCATTTGCAAATCCCCAGATTTTCTTGCCGAGAGAAAGAAGAATATCCCATTTATTCAATGCATAAGGACTTCCATCCAGTCTGCAGATTGTTCCATTATATATTTCCATTCCTAAATATCCTACCCATTCTGTCATTTGTTCTATGGTACAATGATCAAATTGACTCTGCCAGTTAGGATGATTTACAACAGCAAAACCATGACCTGTTTGCTTGAAAATTTCGTTTATCCTGTTGAAAACCTCCTGTCTTTGTGGTGATGGGATAATATCCTTTTCGCAATCTATATACAGAAGATGCGGGCCATCCGCAGATATTTCTGTTCCTGAGATAAGAACAAGTCCATTATTGTTCAGTTTTTTATAATCATTTTCAGTGATAATAACATCATGATCAGAAAATGCGAGAAAACCATATCCGAGTTTTGCATATGCATCAATAACATCCTGCGGACTTAAAGTACCATCGCTTCTTGTTGAGTGAGTATGAAGATTTCCTTTAATCCAGAAGCCATTTTTTAGATCATATGGATTTTTTATATTAATCATATCTCTCCTTTTGTTTATTACGTGCTTTTTTTATAATTCTTTCAGCATTATCACAAAATATTTTTTTAATTTCGTTTTTCCCGAGAGAATGTCTTTCACATGCTCTTTTGAATGCAAAAATTTCTTCATAGAGAAAAAAAGTGAGTTTTTCTGCATCTTTTCCCTTAACTTCCTGCATATGTTTATCTCCTGATACATCACCATATAGGCCTGCTGGAACAAGGTTCACATATACTGCGTTTTTTGTGATTCTTTTCATCCTCATTCTTGTGATTGGCATATCAGAACCAAAGAGAATTCTATCAGGAGCAACACAATCAATCAATCTGAAGAAAATATTTTCATTTGTATTCGCACTGATATCAAACATAATTCTTTTTGTTTTTTTCAATATCTCAAAAGCGTTTCCTGCATCTTCATCACAATATGCCCTTCCAACATGAGCAACAATTAACTGAATATTTTGATATCTTTCATCTATCTCAAGTAGGTCTTTTAAATTTTCGGGGTCTTTTAATCTTCCATCTTTTGGTATATGAAGCATAACAATCCATCCGTGTTTATCATGAATTTCCAGTTGATGACGTGGAAAATAATCAAAAATTCTTATTGAATTTGCGGGTATGTTTTCGGGTAGCATACTCATATAACTTTTAGCACCAAGAAATCCACCTTTTTGAACGCGTCTTTCAAGATCTTCTGCACTCCAGTAAGGACTACTGAAAATCAAAGAAGGATATCCAGTTTTTTTTGAACAGATTTCTGCATAATCATTGATGTTATCAAGATTATTTCCTGAAGGAATATTTGGAAACATCAATGGTATCACATTTTTATCAGGTAGTAGAACCTTGTACGTTTCTATCAGATGTTCAACAGGGTTTTCAGAAGCAACCCGTGATGGCCAGCTAACAAATCTCGAATCAGGATTCATTGATTTTTGGTAATCGGATAATCTCCAGATGTGCGCATGAACATCAAAAATTTTCTCAGGAAGAAATTCGCTGAGTTGTTGATAACATTCAACGTCATTCTGTCTGATTTCTATCAGACGGGTTAATCTTTTTCCCATTTCCTTTCAGAAATCCTTTGTGAAATAACCCTCACGCGTCTTTTCATCTTTGATATATCTACTTCTGTGCTTCTCCATCCGAGCAGACCT
>ERZ795051.472-NODE-472-length-60600-cov-11.779552_pt1 | contig 60600 bp, 48 predicted proteins | sample MGYA00375135_ERZ795051 | MGnify/ENA primary metagenome ERZ795051 (study PRJEB30180, sample SAMN05720222) | activated sludge metagenome | isolation source: Anaerobic digester | place: Japan | collected 2015-05-26 ... | reverse complement strand
CTGTAATCTGAAGCAAATAAGGTGAACAATAATGGGTTTGGCTCATTTTAAAGCCCGGGCGGGGAGCTTCAATGATTTCCACTGCCTGTTCCTTTTCGATGGTATCGGTGCAAAAGCCATTGCTGTAAATGAGTTTTACCTTGTATTTACCGGTTTTGGTGTAAATATGCTCGGGATTTTTAACAGTATCGGTTGTTCCATCCCCGAAATGCCAGAGCCAGCTTTCACCAATAGCTGCATTCACAGTATCTTTTACTGATGCATCATAGAATTTGAATTTAAGCCATTGGCAGCCGATGGTGGTGTCGGTGGTGAAGTTAGCAGTGGGAGGTTTGATATATTCAACACTATCACTAAAAATTCTAAAATAACCTTTATTACTAATTCCCTTAAGTTTTATCAAAAATTTTCCAGTTTTAGGAAATTTGTAAAAGGCATTTATACCCGAAAGACTATCTACATCATTAAAATACCATATAAAATTTTTAAATAAATTAAAATTACTTTTATTTATAAATTCCACTGTTCCAGAACAATCTTGAAAATAGTTAAAATTGACAATCAGATTTTCAGACAAAGTCATAGGTAATGAATAAACAGTATTTAACAATTTAGTTTTATATATATTTGCTTCAATTTTACATTGTTCACCCTCAAGATTTGGATAACTTATCCTATTTATAAATAGCATAGTGTCATTTACTTCATGTCTTACAGAGAATAAATAAATTTTTCCATCAGGCCCAAGTTGCATCCTCCAGCAATATTGTTTAGAACCATCTGGGTTTTTAAAACCAAATGGATGTAAGCTACCATTGTATCTGGAATATTGGTAGAGTGTATCAGGATTTAATAGGTAAATAAAGCTGTCATTCGGAGAAATACAAGCATCATTTACCTCAAGAATATGATATTTATTTCCAGACAATGTAAAATCATGTTCAAATAGTTTTTTACCATTTATCAGGCTGTTATTCTTTTTATCAATTTCATATTCAATACATATTGCATGACGTTGATAGTTACATCTGTAATAAAATATATGTTTACCATCATTACTGGGAAACAGTAAATCATATTGAGGTTCATAATAATAGAAGGGCAAGGATATTGGTATATTAAATGCTGTTTTATTGACAAAAAAAACTGTATCACCAATAGCTTTATATATAAAAAAGGAATCAGGAAATCGGAATGCAATTATTAAGTATGAAGAAACCGTTGTATCAGGTACTACAACAAATCCTGAAATGCTGTCTTGTAATAAAGGATAATTTTTCATTTCAACCACTCCAATTCCATTATTCTTTAACATATTTATTTTTGAATAATAAAGTCCTCCATTTACACTATGGGTTTGAAAAGACATACAATGTATTAAAAGGTAATTATTTTCTTTTGGTGGTAAAATACATGCATTCTTGACACAAAAAGCTGCAAAATCTACCTTAATATTATTCCCATTTTGAATAGGCTGAAATGAACCATTAAATAATTGACTTCCAGCTAAATAAATTCGAATATTCCCGTTACTATCGCAAATTGAAGCACTTCCTCCGTCCCAGTGGAATGATGTAATGATGTTTTTAATATTTGGAGTTGAAGTGAAAAAATCCATATAATATCCTGGTCCAAAAGCCCAGGCATTGTATAGCTGGGCTTTTAAACCAAGACAATTTAGTAAAAATAATGAATAAATCAATATTTTTATTTCCTTTTTCACAATTCTAATATAATATTACTTTTTTCTCTATTTTATTGCCATCTGTATCAATCATTTGAATGATAAAAATTCCATTATTATTTAATTCTTCTTTTTCAAGAGTAATTTGCATATTGGAATAGTCACATTTGACCATTTTTATTTCCCGATTAAACATATCCTTAATTATTATCCTTACATCATGAAATGATGAATCAAATTCAGGAATTACCTGAAAAAAGCTATTTGCTGGATTGGGATAAATATGAATTGCAAATAGTCCTTGAATTAGATGTAGTGTTCCACTTTCACCAATTTTCTTCTCAATAATAGGAACAGGAACTAAGTTAGTATTGCATACTGGATAATTATTGTGATAATCATCATTTGGTATGTCTTGCCATAAATCTTCTGCACCTGCATATAAATCACAATGGTTGATATTAAAACAAGTCGAAATATTTGCTAATGTATTAATAGTTACTCCATAGGTAATTTCTGGAAAAAATACACCTGTTATGGTTGATTCATGTGTATAATAGGTAAAAGAAGTAGTCATATTCCTAATATCTTCTCTAGTTCCATCAATATAATCTGAGAACTTATTCATGGCCGATGAAGTTTGACTTCCTTGATCAATCAATTGCCCTGATGTTGATGCTATATAAATTCTAAACTTGGTATTTGAAAAGTCATTACAACTAATTTCAACATTTGTTTGATAGCCATTATACATACTTGCAATATAAATCGGATTTATTAGTGGTGCTCCACAAGAACTTAAATATTCAAATTTATTATGGTAAATCAGTGATTTAATAATGTCATTTGAAGGGTCAAGTTTATCTGGGTTAGATAAATAAATTGAATAAAAATAAGTACTTTGGTTACAATTATCAAAATGATATTTAAATAAATTTTCAAGTATTTTAAAATCGTTGCTCTGAACAAAATAAATATGATAAGGTTCATCATCTATAATTGTACACTCAAATAAATTGTTGTAGATTATAGTTTGGAAATCACTTGTAGCTTTAACGCCATATTTACAGTTCAAAAAAGTATTACTCAGTATTTTTATATTATTTGTAGTATTTAAAACAATAGCTTCTTGAATATTTGTAAACGTATTTGCATCTCCTGTATTTATTGTGCAACCAGAAGGTGGGTTAAAAATATAATATGTTGACCGGTCACGACAAATATATGAATTACTACAATTGGTTAACCAGATAGCTTTACCAGAAGTTAGTTTACTTGATTCATAATAATTGAAAATATTTCCATATATTCTTAAATTTTCTGAATTATTTGCTTTAATTTGATAAACAGCATTAGAATTCCAAGTAAAACTATTTGCATAGATATGGGTTAAACTAGCATTCCTGAAATTATTTATTGTAATACCTCGGATACAATTCTGAAATAATGACTTTCTAATAACAACATACGCAAAGTCATTAGCAGTAACAGCATAACTACAATTGTTAAATTTGACTTTATGGGCACACAATCGGCTAAATTCTCCTTGAACTTCTGCATCTAAAGTTATACCATTGTTGTTTGATCCAGAAATTGTAACATCATCTAAAAATAAAATAGCTCCTGCATTTACTCGAATAGTTGCACTACTATTTAAAGTAAGCTGTAATCCATTTTCGATTTTTAGTCGAACATCAGGTAATAAAATAAGGCCTGTACTATAATTTGATGGCAAGTCATTAATTGATGACCAAATAATAGTCTGAGGTACTCCATTATTGTATATAGGTTGAATTATTATCTGATTAAATGCTGAAAATGACAATAAAATCATTGTACAAATTAAATAAAACTTTTTCATAAGATAAGATTTTAGAGTTTATTAAAGTTTTTTGACTTAAACGAAAACCAAAACCTTACCTTTGCAGTAAGGTTTTGGGGTGGTTAAAAACACTGGCGAGGCGTTTTAAACCCTTGGTTTTATTAAGCTAAGTAAACCCCAAAACCGTTTTTCTTAAAGCCTCAGTCAAATAAAATTTCATAAATCTTTTCTCAACTGATTTCAGGATAAATGAACATTTTCCGGAGCTGGTCGGGTTATTTGTAATGAAAGGGCCAAGCAAAAAGATGAAGGGAAAAGAAAAACCCGGGCATACTGGAAACTGCCCGGGTCCAGGAAACAGTAATAAATGCGAAGTGTAGGGATAATAAATCCCTGTCGTGAAGTGAGTTTTTATTCCGGTCAACAATGATTTTCCCATCATTCTCCTGAATCAGATATTGTCAACAAAGCGAATGATTTCGTCAACATTGGTGCGTTGGTAAGCCACTATCCCGATAAGTTGTTGATTTTCAAAACACAATAAATCGGAGGTGCCATTCAGACCGTATTTTTGTTGAAGATGTTTGTAGATTTCATCATCGAAAACAGCCTGAATCTTCTGTGGATCCAGATTAAAGTTTTCTTTGAGAAAGTCTGCCTGAAGTCCTGACCTCATGGAAGGAAAAACATACACGATATTTTTGTTGTCAGCTTCGTTTTGAAAATGTTCTGCAGCATACATAAATACAGGGAAACAACGAAAACACAGGCCGCTGTTGACTACATTGACAAAAATTTTCCCTTCTGACGCAAGAAGAGTTTTGAGTGGGTCGGGTTTTGGCTGTGCTATTTTAACCTCCTCCCTGACCGCCATACTTTCGGCTTCAGAAATATTGCAGGAATTGTTGCCAAAAAGTACCGAAACCATTAACAATATGATTATCTTTTTCATAGGCCTAAAGTTTAAATTTAATGCGTTTAAAATACAGGGCATCGTCATTTTCTTCGATCCAGACCAACTGATTCCCCTGAAGTGCCAGCCCGCTGATTTTGGTGCCGAGTGTGAATTTTTTCACCACCTTTCCTGTTTTCAGACTTCTGATGATCAGATTATTTTCATCTGCCAGGGTGGTAAATTCAAGGATCTGATCCGGATAGGTCGATTCAGTATAGGCAATAAATTTTGGCTTACCCCTTGAATTATGAATGACCACAAAAGTCCTGATAAAACGGATGGTATCATCTTCAGGGGTGAATCTGGCAGGAATGATGACTTTTCCGGTTTTATGGTCATATATGTCGCGGTTGTTTGAAAACAGGAGGTCGTTGCCGGCCATCTTAAAATCGCAATTCGCTATCAGCTGATAAGGTTTGTCCCATTTAATCATATCATTTCTGATGCTATCCAGAAACTGTGGAAATTTCTTATAGCTGACCATGGAGTATTGCGAATCGCGGTATTCGAGGGTGGCTGTCAGCACCTTATAAAAATTTGGACTGATTGCACTGGTAATTAACCTTTTTTCTTCAGGGAAAAAAATACAACCGCTATTGGTGGTGAATAAAATATTGGAGTCCAGTTTAATGAAGCTTTTCTCCACTACTTCTCCGTTTAGTTTGGTGCTGATTAGGAGCGGGACATAAGGAATAGTAATAATTCCCCTTGATATTAAAGGATTATTAACAAATACAATCAAGTGACATAACTCACCTTTGATAAATGCATTATGTAAATAATAATTTGGATATGTTTTAAAAAACGGATCTTTTTCAAGTTTGAGGTCATACATTTCGATGGTGTCTGAAAGATTGACTTCTTCTTTCAGAAATTTGGGGATGTTCATCAGGGGAATGATAGTGCCTGAGTGAGCACCTGTTTTTGTATTCCAGATCATAACCGATTCAAATTCATTTAAAAAATATACCAAGCTGTCATTGATGGCATTGAGATAAAGTGGAAGTGATTTAATATGATTACTGGAAATTTTCTCCAATTTAACATCTGGAAGCACCTGAAAATTAAGCCAATTATGATTCCGGAGGCAGCCAGTCAACATGAGGGCTGCCAGTACACACAATAAATATTTTTTCATAGCGGTCTATAATTCTCCTGCAATCTCTTCTCCGTTCCAGGTAATCATTTTCTGATTGATCTGTTTGAAACTGAAAGATGTTACTACTTCATTTTCATCCTGAACGAGACTTTCCACTTTACCCTGAATAAGCTGAGGCATTCCGTCACGGCAGATCACGATGAATGCTTTATATTCAAGGTTTTCAGGATTATAACCATAGGTAGACTGCAATTCTGGACACTGAGAAGCTGGAATCATATGCCTATGATCATAAACGACAAAACAATATTTAAGACTAGGTACACAATGACCTAACCAGTACCCATCTCCATTTGGAGCCTTATCAGCATAATAACCTGGAATTACAGCAATATGAACTTCAGTAGAATCTTTTTTCTTATAAACCTGGTCATAAAAGACAGGGTCCATGAAGCAAATAATGCTGTCAACACTGGTTTGGTCATAACTGGCATAAACGAGGTCATAAGCCGGCTTTGGGGTTTTTTGCAGGTCAAAATCTTTCTGACATGCGTTAAAAATGGCTATTAAAGCCACAAAAACAAAAATTAAACGAACATTTTTCATAATTTTACACTTTTAAATGGTTAATAAAAAATTTTTCTTCTTTAACAAATAAGTTCAAAAATATAGCTTGTTTGATTGTATCAGCGAATAAATTAAATTACAATCTGTTGATAAAAGTGGCGGTGATTTTCCACTGCCCGGTCTTTTTCTTTTTAACATAAGCATCAGATTATCAATTTGGTTTTCAACGTTTTTCTTTCATAGTTTTCATGATCACAGTTTAAGGAGATGAAGACTTTTTTCCCATTATTCAGGTCAGTTATCAATGTACAGTGAGTCACCGGAGCGTGTTTATTATTTTTTAAAATCAAAGTTCAGGATGATTCTGTACATGACCAGGCTGTGAATAAAGTCGGTACTGTATTCATAAAGCTTCTCAAAGTCTTTTATTCCGTTCCGGAAAAGAGAAACACGCATTTTATATACCGGCTTTTCGGCTTCGTATCCCGACATCACTGTTCCCAGATGAACCTTTTTGTTTTTAAGTTCCTCGCCTTTTCCAAGGAAAATATTGTTCAGATTGCCGTCAACAAGCCTTTTCCCGGGAGCCTTGACGAAACTGTATAGCTGGCTCCCCGCCAGATCACTGACACTGATGCTGATGTTATCATTGTCTTCCTTGATAAAATAAACAATTTCTTCCTCAAAATTTTTATGCATATTTCCTTATTTTACGAATTTCATAAATATGGCACAAAGGTATCATGTCGCCAAAGCCAAAACAATAGATACTTCGTAAGTGTGTATTAATTTGCCCAAAAGCGTGTCGAAAATTGGAGTAAGTGTGTCATTGCCGGAAAACATCTTTTATTTCATCAGGGTGAAAAACTTCGCTGATGCAACATAATGTGCTCAAAACGGAGTGCTTTGCCCATCCGGCATCTTCTCTTCTGATTTTCAGGAAATTCAGCCCATCAGGAAATTCGAAAATGAAATTCAGTTCAGTCTATCCTTGAGATGAAGTTTAACAGCATGCCAGTTGATTTGTTTAATAAGCAGGCAATCGGCAATCATCACCAGATACAAAAAACGCATCACTCATCACACATCACCCATCACCATTCTTTCCTGCCTGAAACTGATGAGCAAAAGTCCGGTGAAAGTTATTAATCCATTGAGAATGAGCAGTTCATATCCGAATTTATATCCCCCAAACCATTGGGATGAATGCTGGTTGATAAAGTAACAAATGAGCGGTGAAAGCAATGCAATAAGGAGGACAAGGAAATTATTTCTCAGTTGTCTGCGTGTCAGAAGGCCGAAAGCAAAAATACCAAGCAATGGGCCGTAGGTATAGCCTGCAGCAATAAAAATAGCATCAATGACGCTGGTGTTGTTGATGGCACGAAAGGCAAGAATAACCAGCAGCATGACAGCAGAAATACCCAAATGAACCTGTCTGCGTAAGCGTGTCTTTTTTGTTTCATCATTTAGCTTCTGAATTTCAAGCACATCTACGCTAAAGGAAGTGGTAAGTGCTGTCAGGGCTGAATCGGCACTGGAATAGGCGGCTGCAATGATTCCGATGATAAAGAAAATACCTGCACTGATATTTAAATATCCGCCAGTGGCTATCATTGGGTACAGGTCATCACTTTTTTCAGGCAAAGGAATCTGATATTTTTCTGCAAAAATAAAAAGGAGGGCACCAAGCGACAGAAATATAAGATTGACAGGGAGTAAGAGCAATGAAAAAGTAAACATATTTTTCTGAGCTTCACGGATGTTGCGGCAGCTCAGATTTTTCTGCATCATATCCTGGTCGAGGCCGGTCATGGCAATAGCAATAAAAGCCCCTCCAACAAAATGTTTCCAGAAAAAGTGCTTTTCCTGCCAGTTGTTGAAATAAAACATTCCGGAATAGTCGCTGTGGTAAATGGTGGCAATAAGTCCTTTCAGGTTCAGACCGAGTTGCTGGCTGATGATGATAACGGTCAGGACAACTGCTGTGATGAAAAACAATGCCTGAAGCGTATCTGTCCAGATGATGGTTTTTATGCCTCCTTTGTTGGTATATAGCCAGATCATGAGGATGGACAGGATGACCGTAACCACAAACGGAATATGCCACCTGTCGAGGATGGTGATTTGCAGCACATTGGCTACCAGATACATACGTGCTGAAGCGCCAAAGGTTCTGGAAAAAAGAAAGAAAACAACGCCTGTTTTATATGCCCATTTCCCAAAACGTTGTTCCAGATAAGTATAGATGGAAGTTACATTAAGCCTGTAATAAAGCGGCATAAGTACTGTCCCGATGACCAGATATCCGATTAAATAGCCAAAAACAACCTGCATATAGGAAAAATGGGTGGCGCCAACCCAGCCGGGAACGGAAATAAAGGTTACTCCCGAAATGGATGCACCTATCATTCCGATGGCCACTATGTACCATTTCGATTGACGGTTTCCGATAAAAAATGAAGCATTGTCGGCATTTCTGGATGTAATCCCTGAAACTACCAGCAAAATGGCAAAATAGCAAACTATGATCAGGCTGATAAGTATTGGAGACATAGGATAAATTTATGACCATTTGACGAACCGGCAAAAATACTTATATTTCCATAGCGGGAATTCTGAATTGCCAGGGAAAGGAATCCTGTTGGTAGACCAGGTGCAAACAAAATTGTAAAAGAATTCAAAATCAGTTACCTATGCCCGATTCAGAACATCCCTGACTAAATCATACAATAATTTCCGGATAAATTTTTTCCCCTCGTCTAACTTTTTTCATTTTCCATTTGCAACACATTAAAATTCCTATTTTTGCCATGTCATAATTTTAAGTTTAGACCATTTAACCCCAAAAAGGATATGGAAATAGAATCAAAAGTGGTGTTAACGGATGCCTCAAGGCTGATCATTGAGGGTTTGGCAAGGGCAGGAGCCGACAGTTTTATTGGTTATCCGATAACCCCAGCCAATTTACTGTATTATTACGCTTCCAAACGATTTTCGTTCATGATGCCAGCACCTGACGAAATTACAACCATGCAGTGGATGAGCGGTTTATCTGCCTCGGGACGACTGCCGGTAACTGCCACTTCTTTTCCCGGTTTTGCCCTGATGATAGAATCTGTCAACATGGCTTTTATGATGGAACTGCCGATGGTGATAGTACTGGCACAGAGGCTTGGACCAGCCACCGGAACAGCTACCTGTGGTGCTCAGGGGGATCTCAGCCTGCTTCATGGCATGATTTCGGGAGGACATCAGATCCCTGTTATTTGTATTTCAGACTTTTATGATGCATGGACACTTGCAGCTGAGGCAGTCAGAACGGCTGTCAGACTGAGAACACCGGTCGTTCTTCTGACTTCAAAAGAAATGGTGATGACCCACAGAAGCTTTAATCTGAGCGAGCTTGAAAATATTAAAAAGGTTAAGGTAAAGGAATACAACAAGGAAGCACCTTACAAACCCTATCAGCCGGAAAAAAATCTGGTGCCTCCCTTTTTACATGCTGGTAACGATAAGCATCAGGTCAGGATAACAGCTTCTACCCATGATATGTCGGGTATTTTACAGCACAGCACCGAAGAAGCTCTGGCCAATACCATACGTCTGGATAAAAAAAGTGCAGAAAACATTGAAGAATTCATACATTTCGACTATTTTTACGAGCAAAAGGCTGAAACCATTGTCGTTACTTATGGAATTACCGCTGCAGCTGCTACCGAAGCCTGTGAAATGGCTGACGATGAAAGAATTAAAGTGTCGTTGCTGGTGGCCAAAACCCTGTTGCCTGTACCAAAACTATATTATGATTTTCTTTCCAGATACAAGAGGGTAGTTTTTTGTGAAGAAAACCTGAACGCACAATTTGCAAGAATAATCTACGGAGACAGGCTCCCTTCCCATGTCAGCCATGTAGGAGCCATCGGCAAAATGATTTCTCCCGAAGACATTTTAAAAGCATTGAAATGAGTAAGTTTTTAAATTCAGAACATCTGCCGTTCTGCAAGGGATGCGGACACGACCAGATTGCCAAACATACCGCTAAAGCATTGGAGAACATGGGATTAAGTCCATTGGATGTCATTATTGTTACGGATATTGGCTGCCATGGAATCATAGACGCATCGATGAACACTCATACCGTTCACGGCCTGCACGGACGTTCGGTGGCTCTCGGGGCAGGAATTGCCCTCGGAAAAAAGGAAAAACACAAGAAAATCATTGTTTTCATTGGTGATGGTGGCGTAACCATCGGCCTTCAGCATTTACTCGAAGCCAGCAGACTGAACATTGACATGACTGTTATCATTCACAACAATTTTCTGTATGGAATGACAGGCGGACAAACCAGCGGACTGACGCCAACAGGTTTTAATACCACCACTTCGCCACATGGCAATACCTTCAACCAATATGATATATGTGAACTGGTTCATAAAGCCGGTGCCTCCTATGCCAGCAGGATCATTGGCATTGGCGACTATTCTGCAAAACTGGAGGAAGCATTCAGAATTGAAGGATGTAGCATTGTCGAAGTTTTTGAGGTATGTACCGGTTATGGTGTTAAATTCAATCCCGGACGGAAACTCAGGGAGGTTGTTGAGGCTTCGGGAAAGACTGAACAGGTGTGGCGCAACGAAAGGCCGCCTTTTGCTGCTGTTTTCAGAGAAAAGACCGCTTCCTTACTGGATGAACTTAAAACCGTAAGTGCCATTGAACCCGGCCCTCTTTCTGAGCCTGTTCGCCTGATTATCAGTGGATCGGCTGGAGAGGGTGTTCAGTCGGCTGCTTCTTTACTGGCCAAACTGGCCATTGAGACTGGTTATCAGGTTACCCTGAAGGGCAGTTATCCGGTTACAGTAGGAGTGGGCTTTTCAACAGCCGAAATCATTATTTCACCTGAAGAAATTTTGTATCACGGCACAACAATTCCGGATATGGTCATTATCACTTCTGCAGATGGATTAAAACATAACCTTAAGAAAATCAAGAATATGAAGCAGGGAAAACTCCTGATTGATGCCAGCCTCGAAGCTCCTCCAACTGGCGCAGAGGTGAAATACATCGATTTCAGGTCGCATGGAGATAAACTGGCGGTATTGGTTGCCTTGCTTCATTTTGCCAAAGAAAGCAAGGTGGTGGGTATTCCGGAAATGAAAGCGGCCATTCAAAACAGCAGGGGAGCTGAAAAAATCCTGAACCTTGAAATTTAAATAAATTGGAACAAATAAAAATCATTCTCAAGCATAAAATTTTGAATTATGGAAGTAAGAAAATTTAATTATCCCGATTATTTTCTGGTGGATGAACTCTTAACAGATGAACATAAAATAATCCGCAGCTCAGTCAGAGACTGGGTGAACAGGGAAGTAATGCCCATCATTGAAGAATGTGCACTGAAACATGAAGCTCCCATGCATCTGGTCAGACAGATGGGAGAGCAGGGTATTTTCGGCCCTTTTATTCCTGAAGAATACGGAGGAGCCGGCCTCGACCACATTGCATACGGAGTTATCATGCAGGAACTTGAACGCGGTGACTCAGCCATACGCTCAACGGCTTCGGTACAAACTTCTCTGGTGATGTATCCCATCTTTACCTTTGGCTCGGAAGAGCAAAAGCGGAAATATTTGCCCAGGCTGGCTACCGGTGAAATTCTCGGTTGTTTTGGCCTGACCGAACCCAATCATGGTTCAGACCCCGGCAGCATGGTAACCCATTATGAAGATAAAGGGGATTATGTATTGCTGAACGGAGCAAAAATGTGGATTACCAATTCGACAGTTGCCGATATTGCTGTGGTTTGGGCAAAAGATGAAGAAGGTGTGGTCAGAGGACTGATAGTCGAAAAAGGGATGGAAGGCTTTACTGCACCTGAAACCCACAACAAATGGTCATTGAGAGCTTCGGTTACAGGAGAGCTGGTATTCGATAATGTTAAAGTTCCGAAAGAAAATATTTTTCCGAATGTGAAGGGATTAAAAGGGCCTTTAATGTGCCTTAATTCAGCACGTTATGGAATAGCCTGGGGCGTTATCGGTGCTGCTGCCGAATGCTATGATGTGGCTTTGAAATATTCTCTGGAACGTCATCAGTTTGGAAAACCTATTGCCAGCTTTCAGCTCACACAGAAGAAACTGGCAGAGATGCTGACTGAAATTACCAAGGCTCAGTTGCTGGCCTGGCGTTTAGGGGTTTTGAAAAATGAGGGCAAAGCAACCGCACAGCATATTTCAATGGCAAAAAGAAATAATGTCAGAATTGCATTGGAAGTTTGCCGTGAAGCACGTACCATACTCGGAGCCATGGGCATTACCAGCGACTATCCCATCATGCGTCATATCATGAATCTGGAGTCGGTATTTACCTACGAAGGAACCAATGATATTCACTACCTGATCACAGGGCATGATATTACGGGGATAGCTGCTTATAAATGATGGCAGCTGCTGCATGTTGACTCCTGTCTGCCAATTGCAGATTGATAAGATTGGTGTTTTAATGAGATGAAGTTTTGTTTGGCCGACTGACAATGAAGACTTAGCGGCCTATTTGCTGAATTTTTTGATACTTTTTTACTGAAATCAGGCACAAGGCAGTTTAGTAGTAGGCAATTGGCAGTCTTCAGTTAGCACGGAAATCCTAAATCCGGAATCTTGCATTCATCACTTAAAACCCATCACACATCACTCATCACCCATATCTGACCTATCTTTCCTGCAATACCTTGAATATCAGCCAATTCGTCTGAAGATGGGTGTTCTGAAATTTTTCGCCAATCCGGATATACTGGCAATTGTTATTCTTGTACCAGCCTTCACTCCATGTTCCCATGTCAAGGTAAATGGCATCTGTAACGCCAATTTCAAGCAATGCCTGTTGAAAATCAACAATTCTCAGCGGATCAACACTTTCTGCGACAAACATATTCCCGTTTAGCTTGACCAGTGCCCTCCTCATGTTTTTCTTTTCCTTAAACAAAGTGCAGGGATATATTCCGGAATGATGAACGAGAAGACTTTGCTGAAAAAAATTCATTTTTCTTTCCTGAATAAAAGAGATCAAAGCGGAATCAATTTCTGCCGAAGGGATGATATTGAATGATTCATCTTTGAAATAGCATGCACCGGTGAGCTTATTGTTAAAAGCTGAACGGGCACGAATTCCGTTACAGAAATACAGTCCGTCAATGGTAGTGTCCTTTGAAGTGTAAGCGGCAGGGATGCAAAAGAAAATACTATCTGATTTGTCAGGGCGGATGGGTGTCAGGTCTGCTATTAATCCAAATGGTTCGTAAAGGGTGATGTTCCCGTAATTTGTCTCAAAAGTTATCCGCAAAACACAAGGGTTTTGTTTTTTGAGCAGATTGATTTTCTGCTCAGGTTCCTGAAAATTTGTTTTGGCAGAAATGGTATCCTTTTGTTGGGCATAAACAGGGCAGCATAAGGCAATGGCAAAAACCGCAAACAACAAAGCTTTCATAAAGTAAAGATAATCAGGAATAAAGAAAAAAGAAAGACAATCTTCCTATTCAATAATGGTCATTTCCTGAATCAGATTTTGAGCTCCGGCAAACTTATCGATGATAAACAAAACATAACGGATATCAACGCTGATGGTGCGCTGGAGTTCTGTTTCGAAGGCAATGTCACCGCTCATAGCTTCCCAGTTGCCGTCAAAAGCAAGGCCGATCAGGTTGCCATATCCATCGAGTACCGGACTTCCTGAATTTCCACCGGTGATGTCGGTATTGGTCAGGAAACAGGTTTTCATGATTTTATTACCTTTTTCATCGGTAGAGGCATACCTGCCATAATCTTTTGTTTCATAAAGCTGTTTAAGTTTTTCAGGAACGACAAATTCCCAGTTGTTGGGATCTTCTTTTTCCATTACCCCGTCAAGAGTCGTAAAGTAGTTGTAATAAACAGCATCGGAAGGATAGTAAGATTTGACGGTGCCGTAGGTCAGTCGGAGCGTAAAATTGGCATCCGGATAAAATTTCCTGTCTTTCTGCATTTCCTGAAGTCCTGCCATATAGAGACGCCTGCATTTGTCGAGTTTGTTCTGGGCATCTTTGGTTTCATCATTCCATTTCTGATACAGCTCGTAAAATTTCACAAATATCTGAAATACAGGATCTTTTTCCAGAATGTCTTTATTGGGAGCATCCAGAAACAATTCCATGGCTGTCTGATTGATCAAAATGGTCTTGCTGAAAACATAATCTGTGTATTTTGAGAAATCACCCTTATACTTTTTTTGGATGGTTGCATAAATATCGGGCTGGAATTCAGGAGCTATATCCTTGTAGTACAGTTCGAGCATGGCAGCAAACTGTTTTTTATCGGTAGAAAGGTTGTAATCCTTGAAATAGTTCGGCAGTCCTTTTTTAATCACGTCAGCGACATATTTAATCCTGTCATTATCAATTTTTTCGGCAGTCATCAGACGATGAAGGGCGCGGAATTGTCCGGCAAGATACATGATATCGCTTCCTCTGAAAATTGCTTCATTGGCATACTGACGAGCCATTTCATATTTATCGAGGACTTTGTAAGCACTTTCAAAATCAGAAATGACATTCCCATACTTGCGGATGGTTTCTTCACTTTTTAGTACCCATTTTTGAAATTCACTTTCAAGAGCCACTTTTTTATCATACACATTGAGCCTTTTCAGACCGCGGCTTTGTCCCTGAAAATATTTCCAGTAGTTTGAAACACGTGCATATTTTGAAGCATACTGAATCCTGACAGCCGGATTGGCATCCATGTCTTCGCGCATGATCTGAAGCCTGATGGTTCTGATTTTGACAATGGAAGGATTTTTATATTCGAGGGCATTGCGAACCCCGAATGAAGTCAGATAGCGGTCGGTGCTGCCCGGATTACCCATGATCATGGCAAAATCACCTTCCTTGTAACCTTTTAATGAGATGTTGAGGTATTTTTTTGGTTTTAAAGGAATGTTGTCGGGGGAATATTCTGCTGGTTTTCCTTCTTTATCAGTATAAACCCTGAAAATGGAAAAATCTCCTGTATGTCGTGGCCACATCCAGTTGTCAGTATCGGCTCCGAATTTCCCGATAGAGGAGGGCGGAGCACCAACCAGCCTCACATCCTTGTATTCTTCATATACCAGCAGGTAAAATTTATTCCCTGCGAAAAAGCTCTTTACATTGACCACAAAATTTCCGGTAGCCTTTGCATCAGCTTCAATTTTGGAAATGTTGGTCATGATAATTTTGTTTCTTTCTGTTTCTGTCATTCCATCATCAACATCTTTTAACACAATATCGCTGACATCTTCCATTCTGACCAGAAATTTAACGGTTAGTCCGGGGTTTGGCAATTCCTGATCCTTGCTTTTAGCCCAGAAACCATTGGTCAGGTAGTCGTGTTCAACAGTGCTGTGTGCCTGAATCTGTCCGTAACCGCAATGATGATTGGTCAGCAGGAGGCCTTCCGGACTGACAATTTCACCGGTACATCCACCTCCGAAAACCACGATGGCATCCTTGAGGCTCGAATGATTGACACTGTATATGTCTTCTGCCGTAATTTTCAACCCCAGTCGCTGCATATCGGCATAGTTGAGCTTTTCTATCAATAAGGGTAACCACATCCCTTCATCGGGTCGGGGATATGGAAATCCACCTGAAAAAACGGTTGAACTGAGAAAAATAGAAATTAATAAGGATAAAACTGTTTTTTTCATATTACTGAGTTTTAATTGTTAATCAATTGAGTGGCAAAAATAAGCAATTTAGTCCATGACGTTTAAAATGAAGATATGTTACTTGTATAAAGTCTTACTGAATTTTTCCCAGTCGGGAACTTTTCGCCATGGCCACTTGGCAATGATGACATTGTCTTTAAACAGGATTAACCCCGGATTGGAGCGTATCATCATTTCAAGCAATACAATATCAGCATGATAGATAGGATAGGGGGGATTCCATTTTTTGAAGAAATTTCCCAAAAGCTGGCTGGAAGTTGAGGTGATGCCATAAATGGTTACATTGCCATCGTGATTTATTTGCTTACACAATTCATTGATTTTCTCCTGGTTGTTGGGATCTTGTTCCCCAATTTCGTGGTAAATGACCAGTAGTTTATATCCGTTTTGCTGCAGAAATTTTTCTGCCATATTTTGTCCTGAGGAATCGGTGAAAATAAAATCTTTAATGGGCGGTACGTAGCCTTTTTTAACGAGTTTGTTTCTGGTTTCCTGCCATTGCCATTTTTCATCCATCGGGATGTTATCAATATCAAACTCCTGAATTTTTCCTGTTTCTGAGTTTTTATAAATCAAAACTGTTTCGTAAACGGGACCATGTTTCCCTGGAGGTATGGTCATTTTTTCGGTAATGTCAGTTCCTTTTTTAAAAGGAAGGAAGTCGATCGGGGGCAGATACATCAGGGAGAAAATGCATAAAAGAATGATAGCCAGAAGGCTTGCAAAGGTAAAAAACCATTCAGCGCGTAAAAACGGCCTGATTTGATTTTTTTTGAAGAATATGATGAGTGTAGGAATCATCAGGAAAATGTTTTTATAGAAAGTTTCCCAGTTGGTCAGTTTAATGGCATCGCCAAAACAACCGCAGTCGCTGACCGGATTTTCAATTGCCAGATAGAATGTCAAAACGGTAAAAAAAGACATGATCAGCAATAAAAGCCACGACATCAGCCTGCCTTTCAGTCCGAGCAGGATGGATACTCCAAGCGGAAATTCATAAGAACACAGCAGAACAGCCAGCACAACCGAAATGCTTTTCAGCCATTCCATATTGAAGGCGATAAGGTATTCGTCAACCTTTATCATGGTTCCCATCGGATCAACGGCCTTGACAAAGCCTGAAAAAATAAATGTCAATCCGATAATGATCTGGCTTATCGTTAAAATTATTCTACCTGTTTTCATTTTGTTCCTTGAGTTTTATCAGTGCAAAAAAAGCATAGTTTATCATATCGTACAAATTGGCTTCAAGTCCTTCAGAAACCAACGTTTTTCCTTGATTTTCAAGTATTTGTCTTATGCGAAGAATACGGGCAAGAATCAGGTCGGTAAATGAAGTAATGTACATGTTTCGCCAGGCTTCTCCGTAGTCATGGTTTTTTTTCTTCATCAGCTCATGGGCTTCCCTGAGATAAAAGTCGTATCTGGTCAGTAATTCGTCAAATGTATGAATATCAGTGCCTTGCTTTTTTATTTCCTGTTGAATCAGGGTAATAATGCAGTAATTGATTATCCCGATATATTCCGTTGCGAGGTCGTCTTCCACCTGAGGGATGGTGCCGTCTTCAATGTTCCTAATGCGGTCGGCCTTAATATAAATCTGGTCGATCAGACTGGGGATTCGCATGATTTTCCAGGAGTTCCCGTAATCTTTGTTTTTATTAATAAAAATTTTCCTTACGTTTGCCGCTTCAGTCTGATATTGTAAATTTGTTTTTTCCGACACAGGTTTAAATTTATGGAAGTGCAAAAATAAAACTCATGAAGTTAATGGAAACGAAAAAAACCTTATATTTTAAGGGAAAAGTGATAGAAATTCCCCTGCCATCGGTCATGGGGATTATCAACCTGACACCCGATTCATTTTATGATGGGGGGAGGCTCAGAAACACAGATGAAATGCTGAAACTGGCCGAAAAGCATATCCATGAAGGGGCATTCATGCTCGATGTGGGTGGATGTTCGACAAGGCCCGGGGCTTCTGTCATTTCTGAAATTGAAGAAATAGACAGGGTGGTCGAACCCCTTTATCAGTTATGCCGGAGGTTCCCCGAAGTTCCTGTTTCAATTGACACCATGCGAAAAAAGGTAGCCGAAATGGCTGTTGAAGCTGGTGCAACCCTTGTCAACGACATCAGTGCCGGAGAGTTTGATCCCGAAATGATTGATTTTGTATCAGAAAAAGGAATTCCCTATATCATCATGCATAAAAAAGGCATGCCTTCTGATATGCAGAATAACCCTGATTATCAGGATGTTACTACTGAACTTCTGCAATATTTTGAGAATAAAATCTTTTTTTTACATCAGAAAGGTATTACAGATATCATCATTGACCCGGGTTTTGGTTTTGGAAAAACACTTCAGCACAATTATACCCTGTTAAAAAATCTTTCCCTGTTTCGGATGTTCAATCTGCCTGTCTTGATTGGTATTTCAAGAAAATCAATGATTTATAAGGCTCTTGGAATTAATCCTGAAGAGGCTTTGAACGGAACAACGGTGCTTCACACAATAGCATTGATGAATGGGGCGAATATTTTAAGGGTTCATGATGTCAGAGAGGCTGTTGAAACAATAAAATTGATAAATTTGTTCAGTCAAAAATAAATGGATTCAGAATAACAAACCCCAATACAGTGTTACTTTTCATTTTTGATTTTTTGAAATTACAGGTTGTTGACATCATAGACATTTTTCTTGTTGCCCTGCTGATATTTCTCCTGTATCGTTTGCTGAAGGGAACCATTGCAGCCAATATTCTGATCGGTTTGTTTTCAATTTATTTTATCTGGATTATTGTCAAGGCGTTGAATATGAAGCTTTTACAAGCAATCCTCGGTCAATTTCTTGGTGTGGGTGTTTTGTTGGTACTGATTGTATTTCAGCAGGAAATCAGGAAGTTTCTTTTGATCATAGGACAGGGAAATTTGTTTGTAAAGAGTTTTTCGCTGAAAGGTTTTGCCCCATGGAAGTGGAAGATGAACCAGTCGGTAAGTCTGAATTATAATGAAATTCTGAAAGCCTGTGCTGTTTTGTCAAAAAAACTGACAGGTGCACTGATAGTTGTAACAAAATCAACAGAACTGCGAGGTTTTGCTTCGACAGGGGTGCTGATAGACGCTGAATTGAGTGCCAAGGTTCTTGAATCTATCTTCAACAAAACCAGTCCTTTGCATGATGGTGCAGTAATCATTGCACGCAATAAAATCAAAGCTGCCTCCTGTATTCTTCCTGTCTCTGAAAATAATAAACTTCCCGACCACCTTGGCCTCAGACATCGGGCCGGAGTTGGTATTTCGGAACAGAGTGATGCCATTGCCATCATTGTTTCAGAAGAAAATGGCAGTATTTCAGTAGCCATCAACGGTCAGCTTCAATACAATATCGGACTGAAAACGCTCCGTGAGATACTCGACAAAAATTATATCAGCTCACTTGAGAATTTTTAACACAATAATTATTGAATAGGTACGTTCACTTATTGTTCATTAAAAATACATGTTTAATATTGCACGCAGTAATAAAGTTTAAAATTACACAGATGTTTAGATTTTCAACACTTTTGTGGATGTTCCTGTTGTTTGGCTATCCATTGTTTAGTTTGGGGCAGACAACCGAAGCGCTGGATCAGAAATTTGGATTTCAGAATTTTAAGTTTAACACACCACTGAGTAGTTACAACTCCTATAACCCTGTCAAAATCGAGGAAGGAAGATACAAGCTGACCAATATCAAAACCGTCAAGATCGGGAACTGGGAAGTTGAAAGCATCGAATTATTTTTCAAAAGTGATAATCTGGTGAAAATCATTGTTAAGGTGGACGATACAGAGCGGCAGAAAAATGAATCCATCTATAATGCTTTGTTGAAAAATTACGGACGTTATACCTATCACCGTTCATCAAGCGGTTATTCCTATACTTCTGAAATGATTTGGAAAGGTAAACTCGTCAACCTCGTTTATTCCTTCTCATCTTACAGGGAAGGAGATATCTTCAAAAGTAAAATCACATTGATTTACAGTTATCTGGGTGAAACTGTTGAGGTTGATCTGACCAAAGACCTGTAATATTTTCAGCTTTTCCTTATCAGTTGATTTAATCTGAAAGATAATCGGGCAAACAGCCTGAATTCAGGACAGGAATTAATTTTCTTTTTTCAGCAGGTTTTTCAGATAATTCAGTTTCATCAGTCCCTCAATGGGGGTGATGGCATTGATGTCAATCTTGTTCAGCTCATTTTTAATCCTTTCATGTACAGGATCTGACACATCAAAAAGTTTAAGCTGAATACTGACCGGAGTGCCGGAAACAGCCTGCTCATTCTTCATGTTGACTCTTTGCTTCTCCAGCTCTTCAAGGATTACAGAGGCTCTTTTGACTATGACCGGGGGCACTCCTGCCATCTGAGCCACGTGGATTCCAAAGCTATGTTCGCTTCCACCGGGTTGAAGTTTCCTTAGAAAAATAATCTTATTCTTATACTCTTTAACGCTTACATTAAAGTTTCTGACTCGTGGGAGGGTGGCAGAAATCTCATTTAATTCGTGATAATGGGTGGCAAAAACAGTCTTTGGTGCATAGGGATTCTGATGCAGAAATTCCGTTATAGCCCATGCGATGGAAATGCCGTCATAGGTGCTTGTTCCTCTTCCGATTTCATCCAGTAAAATCAGGCTTCTTTCAGAAATGTTGTTTAAAATGCTGGCAGTTTCCATCATTTCGACCATGAAAGTAGATTCGCCTAATGAAATATTATCGGAAGCTCCGACACGGGTAAACAGTTTATCAATATATCCGATTTTGGCTGAGCTTGCCGGGACATAACTCCCGCATTGAGCCATCAGTACAATGAGGGCTGTTTGCCTCAGAATGGCTGATTTTCCTGACATATTCGGGCCTGTCAGTATGATAATCTGCTGGTTTTTGTTGTTCAGATAAAGATCATTGGGAATGTACTGCTCTTCAACGGGGAGGCACTTCTCTATTACAGGATGGCGGCCATCACGGATATCAATTGACAGGCCTGCATCTACCACAGGCTTGACATATTTATTGTTTTGGGCCGTGTGGGCATAGGAACACAGACAGTCAAGACGGGCAAGCTCTGCCGCATTTTGTTGTATAGCTGATACATATCCAGCTATTTCCATGACAAGCTCATTGAATATACGGGCTTCTATTTCGTTGATTTTTTCCTCAGCAGTCAGTATTTTTTCTTCAAAGACCTTCAGCTCTTCGGTGATGTAGCGCTCTGCACTGACGAGTGTCTGTTTTCGCATCCATTCCTGAGGGACCTTGTCTTTATGAGCATTTGTAACCTCCAGATAATATCCGAAAACATTATTGAACCCAATCTTGAGGGACGTAATACCGGTTTCGCGAATGGCATTTTCACGCAGTTTTACCAGATAATCTTTTGAAGAAGATTTCAGGCTTCGTAATTCGTCCAGTTCTGCATCTGTCCCCTGCCTGATGAGTTCTGATTTCCCCGGTGTTACAGGCGGATCATCAACCAGCGTTTTGTTTATTTTATCCTGCAGGGCAGGGCAGGGATTCAGTTTGTCTGATATCAATGCAAGTTGTTCTTTCTGAGACTGTTTCAGTAAATTCCTGACTTCTTCAATACACTGAAGTGCCTTTTCAATATATTTGACTTCACGCGGATTGATTTTTCGCAAGGCTGCACGGGAAATCAGGCGTTCGAGGTCACCTGTCCTGCTTAAAACAGAGGTAATCTTTTCAGTGGTTTCGTAATCTTTTAGTAAAATCTCGACAATATCAAGCCTCTCATTGATTTTCTGGATATCTTTCAGTGGAAGTAATATCCACTTTTTCAACAATCGGCTTCCCATGGGAGTGGAAGTGTTGTCGATGATGTCAATCAGTGCTTTCCCTTCCGGATGCAACGGATGAAGCAGTTCAAGATTGCGGATGGTAAATTTGTCTAACCAGATATATTTGTCTTTTTCAATCCTGCTGATTTTAGTGATGTGGTTCAGGTAATCATATTTGTTTTCTGCCAGATAATGTATGATAACACCCGCAGCACTGATGCCGGTCCGGTAACTTTCAATGCCAAAACCCTTAAAACTTTTGACATTAAAGTGATTTAACAGTTTTTCAGAGGCAAAATCATAGCTGAAGAGCCAGTCTTCAAGTAAAAAGGTATATCGTTTGGAAGGGAAATATTCCTGATATTGTTTTTGTTTTGCCTTGGAGTAGATAATTTCGGAAGGGTTGAATGTATTTAAAAGATTTTCAATGTAATCGACATCTCCTTCAGCGACAAGGAATTCTCCTGTCGAGACGTCCAGAAATGCGATGCCAATGTTATTATCCCCAAAATGCAGGGCTGATAAATAGTTGTTTTCTTTATGATTTATTATTTTTTCACTGACAGTCGTGCCGGGGGTTACCAGTTCTGTTATACCACGTTTGACAATTTTTTTTGCCAGTTTAGGGTCTTCGAGTTGTTCGCACACGGCAACCCGATGCCCCGATTTAACCAGTTTTGGTAAATAGGTGTCGAGACTGTGAAAAGGAAATCCGGCCAGTTCAATATTTGATGAGCCATTTGAGCGTTTTGTCAAAACAATGCCTAATATTCTGGATGTTTTGATGGCATCTTCCCCGAAGGTTTCATAAAAATCTCCTACTCTGAAAAGCAACAGTGCATCCGGATATTTCGCTTTTATGCTGAAATATTGTTTCATCAATGGCGTTTCTTCTACTGGTTTTCGGTTCATGCACTTTTGCTTTTTATGATTTTACAGCATTCAACGGCCTTTTTACTGTTGACAAAGTTAACCCTGAGAATTATTTTACCTTTCATCTTTGTCCATTTATCTTTACCGATTATTTGAAAGTCTCTTTTTATGCGAAAATTGACAATGGAGGAGTTGAACAGGCTCAGGCCTGAAGAGTTTGCTAAAACTGAAAAAATTCCAGTTGTTGTCGTACTCGATAATGTCAGAAGCATGTATAATGTCGGGGCAGTATTTCGTACCTGTGATGCTTTTCGTGTGAAAAAACTTGTGTTGTGTGGTATTACAGCCTGCCCGCCTCATCGTGAAATTCATAAAACTGCTCTTGGTGCTGAAAATACTGTCAGCTGGGAATATTTTTCTGAAACCCGTCTGGCACTCATGCAAATCCGGGAGGAAGTCGATCTGATAGTTGGAGTCGAACAGACAGATAATGCTATCGTAATCAGCGGATTTGATGTCGATATTCAGTCTTCATACGCCATCATTTTTGGAAATGAAGCAAGTGGATTGTCTGATGATATCCTCGGTATGTTGGATATATGCCTTGAAATTCCTCAGTTCGGGACCAAGCATTCACTCAATATAAGTGTGGCGGCCGGGATTGTGTTATATCATTTCGGGATGAGATTTATAGAGGCTTAGCCGCCTGAATATTTTTTTTCTTGAAAATCAGGTAATTATGACGGGAAAAAATTGTTGTGATGAAATATCTTACTTTGGAAGACTGTTTTTGAAAGCCTGATAACTTGTTTCGTAAAGTTGTCCTGTTTTGCCACCCAGTTCAGTCCATTTGGCATTAATATTTTCAATCCTCTTTTCATCACTTGGGTGAGTGCTTAAAAACGGAATGGATAAGCCCCCACTTTGAGCCGTCTGAAGTTTTTCAAAAAAGCCGGCCACACCACGTGCATCATAGGTGGTTGAATATAAATATTTTACTGATTCAGCATCTGCGTCATTTTCATGGCTTCGACTGAAGGCAAGCATGACCAGCTGGGCAGTGATCTGTGCGAGTAAACCCGGATCATCTCCCAGTACAACACTCAGCAAAACCGAAACTCCGTAAGCCTGAGTGAGTTGCTGGGTGCTGTGCCTGCGGGCGGCATGAGCCATTTCATGTCCTAAAACTCCTGCAAACTGTGATTCATTGTCTAAGAACTGAATAATCCCTTTGTACACATAAATATACCCTCCCGGTGTACAAAATGCGTTTAAAACAGTATCATCCAGAATCTTACATTCCCAGACAAAATCGGTGGCATGTGGCACCTGACCGGATGCCAGAATACTATCCCTGATTCTTCTAAGATGCTGATAAGCAGAAGGATACTTGCTCTCATCAAGGATTTTGTAATTGGTATCATTCGCAATTTCTTCACTAATCTGAAGCCCAAGTGCTTTGTCGTCTTCAATGGTAAAGATGTTAACTGGTTTATCTTTACATGAACTCATTAATAAAACTGCCGCAATCAGAAGCGGAATAATAGCTGCGAAATGTTTCATTTTATTAAATTTTTGGTCATATTGTCAATTATAATGCCATTCATCCGGTTATTTCAGGATGTATAAATCCCTTAGGTTTCTGCCGGCTTCATCGTAATCGAGACCATAACCAACAAGAAACTTATTGGGAACTTCAAACCCAACGTAATCAGGTTCAATGTTTTCAACGAGTGCTTCTTTCTTCAGCAGAAGGGTTGCAACCTTAATGCTTTTTGCCTGGTGATTTTCGAGCAGTCCAAGCATCTGAACCATTGTTCTGCCGGAATCAACAATGTCCTCTATAATGACGACATGTCGATCTTTGATATTTTGCATGAGGCCAAGCAGTATTTTCACTTTTCCGGTGGAACCTAAACCTTTGTAGGAGGCAAGCCTGACAAAGGTAATTTCACATGCTGAATTGAAGTTTTTCAGCAAATCGGCAGCAAAAAAGAAACTTCCGTTTAAAATGCTGATGAAGACAGGATTTTTATCCTGATACTCTTTATTTAACTGGCTGGCAAGGGAAGTTATTCTCTCCTGAATTTTACTTTCCGGGAGATATAACCCAAAAAGCTTATCTTTTATCTGAATGGTCTGACTCATTGAAGTTAATGATTATATTTACTGCAAAAATAGCCTAAACATTTTAACTGGCAATTATAATGAAAGAAGCTTAAGAAAAACCAAACAATAATGCCACCCCTTCGGGGTTTAGGGGTTTAGCGGTAATTTTAAAAAAGACAAATAATAATGCCACCCCTTCGGGGTTTAGCGGTATTTTTTGAAAAAGATAAACAAAAATGCCACCCCTTCGGGGTTAAGCGGTATTTTTTGAAAAAGATAAACAAAAATGTCACCCCTTCGGGGTTGAGTGGTATTTTTTGAAAAAGACAAACAACAATGTCACCCCTTTCGGTTTTTTAAGTTATGTCTAAATTACAGAGATGTGCCTGCATTCTCTTCAAAAAAAGCCCTAAGGGCTGATATGATGATATAACCTTCGCAGGGAATAGAGAAAAAAGCCCGAAGGGCTGACATTATGATAATCTCGGAGGAAATAGAGAAAAAAGCCCGAAGGGCTGACATTACGATAACCTCGGAGGAAATAGAGAAAAAAGCCCGAAGGGCTGACATTACGATAACCTCGGAGGAAATAGAGAAAAAAGCCCGAAGTGCTGACAATATGATAACCTCGGAGGAAATAGAGAAAAAAGCCCGAAGGGCTGACATGATGATATAACCTTCGCATGGAATAGAAAAAAAAGCCCGAAGGGCTGATATGATGATATAACCGTGCCCTAAAATGATGCTCAAACCCCGAAGGGGTGGCATAAATCTCATCATTAGGTTCAACACATCCCTGCTTTCTGGATTCTATCCATTTTTTTGCATGGACGAATAAAATTAAAACCATTAACTTTATAGGATAGCTCTATTCTAACCAGTCAAACAAAAACCTTTCATCATAGTCTACTTCAAACTTCCTTAAGAAATCAATGTATTCATCTTTGAAGGTTTTTACCTGATGATGTTTTTCCTGATTCAGTATGTATTGATAAACATTTTTTACATGGGAGTGAGAATAGGAAAATGCACCGTATCCTTCCTGCCAAGCGAATTTTACTTTCAGGTACTTTTGAGTGTTGATAAACTTACTTGAATTGTTTTTTATGTCGCGAACCAAATCAGCAATGGTTATGGTCGGAGACAAACCAATGAAAATATGAACATGGTCGCTTACGCCATTGACAATAATGGGTTTCTGTCCCTTTGCTTTGATAATACCTGACATATACTTAAATAATTCTTCTCTCCATGGCTTTTGAATCAGGTTCTCGCGTCTTTTTACGACAAATACCAGGTGAACATACAATTGGGTATAAGATCCGGCCATAATGATGTAATTTAACTTAAATAATTTCCTACTATCAGTTTTGAATATTAATACAAAAATAGGAACAATAAACAAATAACAACAAACAACAATGTCACCCCTTCGGGGTTAAGCGGTATTTTTTGAAAAAGATAAACAACAATGCCACCCCTTCGGGGTTAAGCGGTAATTTTGAAAAAGACAAACAATAATGTCACCCCTTCGAAGTTAAGCGGTAATTTTGAAAAAGACAAACAATAATGTCACCCCTTCGGGGTTAAGCGGTAATTTTGAAAAAGATAAACAAAAATGTCACCCCTTCGGGGTTAAGCGGTATTTTGAGAAAGCAGAGACAAAAATGCCACCCCTTTCTGTTTTTTAAGTTTTGTATAAATTACAGAGAAGTCCCTGCACTTTCTTAAAAAAAAGCCCGAAGGGCTGACATGATGATATAACCTTCGCAGGGAATAGAAAAAAAAGCCCGAAGGGCTGACAATATGATAACCTCGGAGGAAATAGAGAAAAAGCCCGAAGGGCTGACATGATGATTAACCTTTGTAGGGAATAGAGAAAAAAGCCCGAAGGGCTGACATGATGATAACCTCGGAGGAAATAGGGAAAAAAGCCCGAAGGGCTGACATGATGATATAACCTTCGCAGGGAATAGAAAAAAAAGCCCGAAGGGCTGACAATATGATAACCTCGGAGGAAATAGAGAAAAAGCCCGAAGGGCTGACATGATGATTAACCTTTGTAGGGAATAGAGAAAAAAGCCCGAAGGGCTGACATGATGATAACCTCGGAGGAAATAGGGAAAAAAGCCCGAAGGGCTGACATGATGATATAACCGTGCCCTAAAATGATGCTCAAACCCCGAAGGGGTGGCATAAATCTCATCATTAGGTTCAACAAATCCTTACTATCTGGATTCTATCCATTTTTTTGCATTGACGAAAGCTTCTATCCATGGAGTGATTTCATCCGCTTTTCTGTCAGGTGGGTAGTAAGCCCATTGATGTGGATAAAAAGCTCTTTCAAGGTGAGGCATCATAGCCAGATGGCGTCCGTCTGCAGAGCAGATGGCTGCTGCTGCATAATCAGAGCCGTTTGGTAGTCCTGGATATTCGTGATAGGTATATTTAACAGGAATATGATATTTCTCTTCATGTTCAGGCAAGCTGAATTTCCCTTCCCCATGAGCCACCCATATCCCCAATCGTGACCCTGCTAGTGACTTTAACATAATAGAATGATTATCAAGTATATCAACACACAGAAAGGCAGATTCAAATTTACCGGAATCGTTGATGCGCATTTTAGGATGTTGACTATGTTCGGGATAGATTAACCCAAGTTCCACCATCACCTGGCAGCCATTGCAGATGCCGAGGCTAAGGGTATCCTCTCTTTTGTAGAAGTTTTCAAGTGCCTTTTTTGCCCTTTCATTGTATAAGAATGCACCTGCCCAGCCTTTCCCGGAGCCAAGTACATCTGAGTTGGAAAAGCCACCTACAAACACGATCAGATTTACTTCACTGAGATCTTCTCTGCCTGACATCAGATCAGTAACATGTACATCTTTAACATCAAAACCAGCCAGATACAGCATGAATGCCATTTCACGGTCGCCATTGACACCTTTTTCCCGAATGATGGCAGCTTTTATTCCGCTCTTTTCTCTTCTTGACGGATTGATCTGATAATCAGTATTTTTCCCGTTAAAATGTTCGGGGAAACGGAATGTTAATTCCTGCTTGCTGTAATTCTGAAAGCGTTTAAGTGCATGTTGTTCTCCTGATTGTTTCCTGTCGAAGAGGTAGGAGGTCCGGTACCAGATGTCTCTGTATTCACTGATGTCGAGGCTGATGTCTGTTTCTGAAGACAGGATATGAAGGGCATTGTGTGAGTTTGAGGTACCAAGTATTAAATAGCTGATGCCATTATTTCCCAGAAATTCAGTTACTTCCTGAGTCTTTTCAACCTGAATAACAACAGCCGGTTTTTCAGAAAATAACAGGCGGATGATGTCTTTCTCAGCAAAATGGGTTAAGTCTGCCGTAAAGCCTGTTTCATTATCGGAGAAACACATTTCAAGCATACAGGTAATAAGTCCGCCAGAAGAAACATCGTGTCCGGCCAATATCCATCCGTTTTGAATGAGCTGCTGTATGCTGTCAAATGCTTTTTTAAAATATTCAATATCAATAATATCCGGAGTGTCATTTCCTATAAAGTTATTGATTTGTGCAAAAGCTGATCCACCTAATGAAAACTCTGATTTTGAAAAATCGATATAGATTAGTGAAGAATTTTCAACCTTCTTTAGGTCAGGGGTAACGGTTTTGGTAAAATGATCAACTTCAGCCACTGCACTGATTATCACGGTTCCGGGTGAAATAACTTTTTCACCGTCAGGGTATTTCTGAACCATAGATAGAGAATCTTTTCCGGTTGGTATATTGATCCCGAGTGCCACAGCAAATTCACTGACAGCCTGAACAGCTTTGTAAAGCCGGGCATTTTCACCCTCAATCCGCGATGGCCACATCCAGTTGGCACTCAGTGAAACACCTTTCAGCCCATAAGTGAGTGGAGCCCAGACCAGATTGGTAAGAGCCTCCGCAGTGCTCAGGCGGCTGCCTGCTTCAGGATTGATGAGTCCGGCTACAGGAGCATGGCCGATAGAGGTAGCAATGCCTTTTTTCCCAATATAATCCAGAGCAGCAACGGCAACATCATTAAGCGGAAGCTGTAATTTTCCGGTACATTGCTGGATGACTACTTTTCCTGTAACCGATCTGTCCACTTTGTTGGTCAGCCAGTCTTTACAGGCAACAGATTCGATTTGCAAAACCTGTGCGATATAGTCAGTCAGTTTTTCCGGATGGTAGCTGACAGCCTGATATTCAGACTCTATGGTTATATCTTCCAAAACGGTTTTAGGGGGTTTCCCAAAAAGGTAGGCCAGGTCAAGGTCAACAGGGTTTTTACCTTTTGGATTGGCAAAAAGCAGATGGTGGTCGCCCGTACATTCACCAACGATATAGAAAGTAGCACGTTCCCTTTCGGCAATTTTTTCGGCCATTTCAATGTCTTTTTCTCCGATAACAAGGCCCATCCTTTCCTGTGATTCATTTCCAATCAGTTCTCTGGCAGAAAGAGTAGGGTCTCCGACAGGCAGTTTCGAAATGTCCACTTTTCCGCCACATTCCTCGACAAGTTCAGAAATGCTGTTCAGATGGCCTCCGGCTCCATGGTCATGAACGGAAATAATCGGATTTTCATCCATTTCGGCAAGAGCCCGGATGGCGTTGGCCACTCTTTTCTGCATTTCAGGGTTGGAGCGCTGAACGGCATTTAATTCAATGGTATTATCGAATTGTCCGGTGGCGACAGAAGAAACTGCACCTCCTCCCATGCCTATCCGGTAGTTGTCACCACCCATCACAATTATTTTATCTCCTTTGGCCGGATGGCCTTTATAGCTGTCTTCTTTTCTGGCATAGCCAATTCCTCCTGCCAGCATGATTACCTTGTCATATCCGAATTTCCGGTTGTTTTCAAAATGTTCGAAGGTGAGCAGGGAACCACAGATTAAGGGCTGTCCGAATTTATTGCCAAAATCTGATGCCCCGTTGGAAGCCTTGATCAGGATTTCATCAGGACTGTAATAAAGCCATTTTCTCGGCTCCGTTTTGAATTCCCATTTTCTTTCCTGAGCCAGTCTTGGATAAGCCGTCATGTAAACAGCAGTTCCGGCTACAGGCAGGCTACCTTTTCCTCCTGCCATTCGGTCGCGTATTTCACCGCCACTGCCGGTAGCCGCACCATTAAATGGCTCGACAGTGGTCGGAAAATTATGAGTTTCGGCTTTAAGAGATATAACTGTTTGAATATCTTTTAAATAAAAGAAATCTGGCTGATAAGGATGTTGAGGTGCAAATTGTACGGCTGCAGGACCTTCAATAAACGCAACATTATCTTTATAGGCAGAGACGATGAAGTTGGGATTGACATGGGAGGTTCTTTTTATCATAGAGAACAGGGAATCAGGCATTTCCTCCCCGTCAATAATAAAAAGGCCATTGAAGATTTTATGACGGCAATGTTCCGAGTTGATTTGGGCAAAGCCATACACTTCACTGTCAGTAAGTCTTCTCCTGATTTGTTTGCTCACCTCATTCAGGTATGCTATCTCTTCCTCACTTAATGCAAGTCCTTCCAGCTCGTTGTATGCGGCAATATCAAAGATGAATTCGACTTGTTCCGGTTCTTTTGAAAGTTTGAAAACCTCCTGTCCCGGATTTTCATAAATTTGCTGCAACATCCGGTCGAAAACCTTATTTTCACTATATAGAGTGAATTCTTCAATTCTTGAAATGCCCTGAATCCCCATATTCTGCGTGATTTCGACCGCGTTGGTGCTCCAGGGTGTTACCATTTCTTTTCTTGGTCCGATAAACTTCCCTTCGAGCGTTTTTACCTCAATTAATTCAGCGTTTCCAAACAACCATTTGAGTTTCTCAATATCAGAAGGTCCAAAGTCTTTTTTTACTTCGACTATGTAGAATTTTAAATCAGGATTTTTAAAAAACAGTATCATTGAAATGAGGTTTGAAAATTACTGCGGCAAAGATACCCCTGAAAAATATTTCAGGTAAATCTCTTTATGAACCTGATGTGTTGGGAATGTTCTTTCAGAGATGATTTTTCCCGGGAAAAACTTAATAATGAAGGTCTGGCGTGCGTTTTATTTCTTTCAGCTTTTTGATCATATTCAATTTTTCAGGTTTTAAAACTTTTGCCTTTCACACTAAGTATGAACTGGTGTCAAATTAAGCCGAAAAAATTTTTAGACAGGGATAGACTGATCAGTGTAAATTCAAGGGAAGATATTTTACACAATAATGTTAAACGCCTAAGTTTACAATATTTTGGAATTCAGGTAGTTTCATTGATATATCTTGTTGACGACTATAAACTTTACCTGATCAAAGAAAATGATGTACCTGAAAACAAACTTATACCTGAGAATTTATTATCAGGCAATTAAAGTCAATCAGTCAGGTTTTGATTTATATGTGGTAATAAAATAATCTTTTCACTGAAAAGTCCGAAAAACTATCTTTGCACCTTTCATAATTTTCATCCGGTGAATAAAAAATTCAGGTTTATACTCGTTTTTGTTTTAATTGTCAGCAGTTATAATAATCTGAATTCCTACAATTTTACCGGTAAAGACATCATCAGCAATTGCAATATCAGAGCTGAGGTTTACAAAGGATTTAATAGTCTTTATAATTTTCAGTTTAACAGAGCAGATTCACTTCGTCTGGAGTTGAAAAGAAATTACAATTATTCTCCGTGGACACATCTGTATGAAGCTAATTATTACTGGTGGAAAATCATTTCCGGAGAAAACAATGATGAAAATGTTGAATGTTTTTATAAAGCACTCACGACAGCCAGGAGCAAAACAGGTAATATTGTAACCGATGAATATCAGTTTTTAAGAATTGTTATCTATTCTTTTATGTCGAGATTAGACCTGATGCAGAGTAAATATGTCAACACCCTGGTCGAATTGAAAAAAAATCTTTCTGTTATTAAAAATACACTTGGAAAGGAGACCTCTTTTGATGGTTTTTACCTGACTTCCGGATTATACTTGTATCTGACAGATGTTGCCTATGAGAATTATATTTATCTCCGTCCTTTTTTATTGTTTGTACCTTCAGGGAACAGGGAAAAGGGGCTCAGTTACCTGAATTTTAAGCATAATGATATCATTCTCAGTACCGAATCAAAGTATTTTTTGATGAAAATTTATGATGAAGTCGAAAAAAATCATTACAAATCGCTTCAATATGCCACTGAGCTTGCGAAATCATACCCGATGAATTATATCTTCAAAGAGCATTATCTGAGAATGTATTGCAAGAAAAATAACAGGTCGCTGACCGCTGAAGAAATAGCTGCATTTAAAAAGGAGCAGTTAAAAAATAAGCAATTGTCTCAAAAACAAACCCAGTATTTATTGAGTATTGTTCAGAAACTGCAATCAAAATCATCCTGAAAACATTTGAGATAAATAATAAGAAAATCATCAACGCCTGGGCATTTTACGACTGGGCTAATTCAGTGTTTCCCCTGGTGATAACGGCAGCAGTATTTCCTCCCTTTTATGAAAGCATGACCCAAAAAGCCTTTGGAAGCGAAATGGTTGAGTTTTTAGGTTTTACAGTTTCAAACAGTGTGCTTTACAGTTATGCTTTTTCGTTTTCATTTCTGGTAACAGCTTTTTTATCCCCTGTTTTATCAGGCATTGCCGATTATAGTGGACAAAAAAAATCATATATGCGATTTTTTGTTACCCTGGGTTCACTGGCATGTATGTCTTTGTTCTTTTTCAACGGGAAAAATCTGATTGTTGGCCTTGCCGGAATCATTCTCGGAAATATTGGATTTAACGGCAGTCTGGTTTTTTATAATGCCTATCTCCCGGAAATTGCATCGGAAGACAGGCGTGACCGTGTCAGTGCAAAAGGCTTTTCCTTAGGCTATTTTGGTGGATTTCTTTTGTTGGTTCTAAACCTTTTATTCATCATGAATGCTGAAAAGCTTGGTTTTATAGACAAGATTCTTCCGACTCAGATTTGTTTTCTTTCTGTAGGCTTATGGTGGATTGGTTTTTCGCAATATTCATTTTATCATCTTCCTTCAGGTTATCAGAAAGAAAAAGTCAGGAAAAACAATATTACCAAAGGATTTCAGGAATTGCTGAAGGTTTTTGCAGAGGTCCGCCAAATGAAGAATCTGCGTGTCTTTCTTTATGCGTTTTTTATTTACAGCATGGGTGTTCAAACAGTACTTTACATGGCCTCCCTTTTCGGAGCAAAAGAATTGCATGTTACAACACAAAACCTGATTATCAGTATTTTACTTATTCAATTGATTGCCATGGTGGGAGCACAGATTGCAGCCTGGCTATCGGAGAAAACATCCAATCTGAAAGCAATATCGGTTTTACTTGCCGGTTGGGTAAGCATGTGTATTACCGCATATTTCACTTATAAGGCCAGTGGTTTTTTCCTGCTTGCCGCTATGGTAGGTCTGGTGATGGGCGGTATCCAAAGTCTTTCCCGTTCTACTTATTCGAAAATGATTCCAGAGGGTACACATGATACTTCATCTTTTTTCAGTTTTTATGAGTTTACTGAGAAAATTGCCATTGTGTTGGGTATTGCCTCTTATGGTTTTATTGAACAGGTGAGTGGCAGCATGCGTAATTCTGTCATCATGCTGGGAATGTTTTTTATCTGCGGATTTTTAGTCCTCTTTTTCGTGAAAGAGAAGAAAAATCCATTATCTCAGAAATAAAAATCCAGATTACTATTCTTCTTTTACCGGAACTTCCTCAAATTTTTTCTCTTCAGGGGCAGGTGCCGTAGAATTAATCAATTCAAACTGTACCCTTCTGTTCAGGCGTTGTGCGTCATTGGTATTTACGTCTGTCAGTGGCTCAGCCGAACCTTTGCTGATGACTTCAAGGCGGGAAGAATCAATGCCCTGCATGATCAGAAAGTCGGCAACTGTTTGTGCCCGCCTTTGGCCAAGAGCCTTATTGTATTCTTCACTTCCCACTTTGTCGGTATAGCCGATAATTCTTAATTTAGCCGTTGGATTAGCTTTCATGGCTTCAGCCACCATGCTTAATGGACTCAGGAATTCAGTTTTCAGCCTTGCATCGTCAAAATCGAAAAAGATAGCAGGAAGAAATCCGATAGCACTTCCACTGACCCCACTCATAGAACCTTTCTCAGCTATTGTAATCCCTTGAAAATTAACTAATTTACCTTTAGGTGTATTAGGTTCCAGGTCACGGTGATCGGGAACACCATCTTCATCACTGTCAATTGAAATTCCTTTTTCATTCACCATTGCTCCCTTATCAGAAAATGGCTCTTCATCCTGATAATCAGCTACTCCATCCCCATCTGAATCAAGAGGTTTGCCCTGTGCATCTACTTTTACCCCTTCCGGTGTTTCAAGGTCTTTGTCAAAATAGTCGGAAACCCCGTCATTGTCGGTATCAGAAGACAGTAAGGCAATTTTTCTTTTGTTTTCAAGGGTAATTTTATAATGCATGGCAGCAGGATTGTCGAACCAATTGATATTGTCGATTCTGCCAAGCCGGTAGTTTAATCCGATGGAGCCAAAAAAGAAAATATCGTTGTGAGAAGATAAAATATCATAGGACCTTTCCCATCTTTGTCCGTCCAGCAGGTCTTCGTTGGTATAATGAGCACGGGCTTCAAGAGTAAAGTCGAGCTTGGATGAAATTCTGAATCTTGCTCCCAGCCCACCAGACACGTTTGGCAAAGCAATATGGTTCAGAACGACCGTTTGCCAGGTGGGTGCTGCTCCGGCAGGATTTCCGTCACAGGCAGTTTCATAATCTCTGTCGAGCATATCGGCAACAAGCTTTTTTGCATCATTTTGGGTAATATTACCATTAATGTAATCATTATAAATGGTGCTGAAATCGTACAATGCCCCGTTTTTATCAAGCTGGTCGGTAAAAGTCTGGTAGAGCATCAGACCACCGCCACCGAAAAAATACAGGTTCAAACGTTGTGTTTCAAGCGTTCTGTAGTCAGAGGCAGCAAAGTTGTAAATAAAATGAAAGTTTATGTCGTAATAATTCATTTTGTAATTGAAATAGGTATATCCGATGGAAGTAAAGTCAACAAAAGGGTCTTGCTTCCCGTTAAGTGCAGGGTTGTTTTTGATCATAAATGTTGAAGAATATTTTCTGTCAATTCCTTTTGCACTTCCCATTCCTCCTGAAAGTCGGACCAAAGTAGAATGAGAAAAAGCTTTCTGAACAGAAAGGCCGTAACCCAGCGACAAATATTCGGGGTTAACATCTCCGAAAACGATGGGAACACCACCATACGCTCCAACTGACCACGACCTGTTGAATTTAATTGTTTCCGGTTTTCCGGCAGTTTTTTTAATCTTTCCCGGTTTGTCTTCATCAGCAACCTGTGCACTTAGATGAAATATAAATAAACCGGTGAATAATGCTACAATTAGTGTAATTCTTTTCATTTCCTTTATTTTAGCAACTAACGACAAAGCTCAAAGATATAACAATTTCTCCAGAATTAACCCCTCAAATCTGGATAAAACAAAATATTTCCGAAAAAATTAACAACTTGAAACCGCCTCAAAAATAATCAAATAAATCGAATGGCAAAATTTTTTTTTATTTATCCCTTATAAAAATCAAAATTTTTTCAAGGTAATTATTGAAATTTGAAATCCAGGTGGTCGCAATTTTCTGGCTAAATAACCATTTAATGAATTTATTTAAAGAAGGGATCCAAAAAAGATATTGGTTTATTATTTTTTTAACCGTTTGATTATCAATGGCAAACGATTGAGTGTGATATGATAATAAATTTCATCTGCCGCGCCAAAACCATTGTTGAAATACCAGACGCCCGGAAGAGAAGAGCCAGCGAAATCAAGTATCATTTTACTTCCGGCATATTGGTCAATCAGTTTGTCAACCAGAAAAAACAGGGCTTTATTTTCCCTTGCCTCATGGGATACACCAGACGACAACCATGTCAGGGTATTATTCCAGTAAATAAAAAGAGCAACTGCATGGGTATTTTGATTTTCATCCAGAACTGAGAATACTTTAATATTTTGATAGTCAAGGTTTTGGCAAATTTTCTTCAGGACAGACAATGATTCACGGTATTCGCCTGGAAATTGTTGTTTGAAGTCGAAAAACAGATCATATTCAGTCAATTCCTTCATGAAGAGCCTGTATTTTTTGCTTCTTCTGATGTTTTTTCTGTGGCTTTCAGAAAATTTTCCATAAAGTTCTTCATAACCCCTGTCGAGCCGTAATAACTGATTTATTTTCTTCTCTTTATAAAGTTTGATGCCTTTCGGGGGAAGATTTCTAAAGTTAAGGTGAACATCAATGTATTTGTATTTTTCAGGTATAGCTTTAATAAATTCCTCAGATCTGAAAAATTCACTTTTTTGCTGAAAGAAAATTCCACTTTGCTGGACATACATCGGCTGATGCAGATAATTCAACCCAAACTTTTTTTTAGGAAAAACAGGCATTATTTCCTGATAATCATTGCTTAACAATGCCCACCATTCCGGAAAAACCGCATCCAGATACCTGCTTAATGCATATACTCTCGGATTTTGAGCAGTGCTTATCCTCTGATCCCATAGGCTTTTATTGATGGCATGATTTGGCAGAAATTCAATCATTATCCCAGAGTTTTAAGTAAGGAAAAAGTTTGTTATAGGCAGCACTATCCTGATAAATATTTGTTCTCCGAAGTTCTTCAAGCGAGTGGAACGGACCTGTTTTGTTTCTGAATTCAACAATTTTTTCAGCCTGACGGTAAGTCAGATATGGATGCTTCGACAATTGTGAAACAGTGCTCAGGTTCAGGGAGATTTTTTTCACTGAGATGTCATTGAGTAAGAAATATTTTTTCAGGTAGTTAAATCTCAGCGAATCAATTCCATAGACTTCAGCCAACTGCTCAAGGGTATAAAATCCTCCAAGATATTCCCTGTAGTTGATGATTCTGTCGGCCAATACCTCACCAATACCCTTTATAGAAATCAGCTCTTCGCGGGTAACTTTATTCAGGTCATACTTCTGAAAGCCGGGGGAAGTTGATTTTGTTTTTAAAGTGTCAGCTTTTTCGCTAAATCTGACAAAGTCTTTAATGTTTTCATACCATTGCCTGTCAAATCCCGAAAACTTAAGCAAATCTTCAGTTTTTCGAATTTTTCCGCCTTTTAGTTTATATTTTTCAATGCGCTGATAAATGAAAGAAGGTACTCCTAATTTTTCCCATTCGGGAGGTCCGACTTTATTGGGATCGAAATAAAAAGCCTGAACTGGTTTATATCCTATATCTTCCAGATAAGGATCAATATTTTCTGAATTGGTATCTCCTTCGCCTGATAACTGATTCAGGGAGGCTATTTCTTCCTCAAAACGGTTTATATCAGCTTTTGATTTAAGTTGCAGATAAGGAATCAAAAAGTTCAGGAGACTGACGATAATGATAATACCAGTCAGAAAATATAAAGCCTGCCTTTCTGATTTTGAAAAGCTGAAATATTCCCCGATGGAAGAAAGGAAATATTTAAGTTTTTTAATCATTAAAATTTCAGAACACCTAAACCATTGAGAAAAACAAGAGCAATGGCTACCGGAGCAATAAAGCGAACGATAAACCTGAAAAGGAAAAAGAAGGTTGCTTTGAATGTTCCATTGCTTGAAACCTCTTCTTTGAGTTTATTTTTACCCATGAACCATCCCACAAAAATGACAATCAGAAAGCCACCAACCGGCAGAAGGATGTTGGCAGACGAAAAGTCGAACAGGTCGAAGAAAGTCTTATGAAAGATTTTGAAATCTGCCAGAGATGAGAAGGAGAGCGTACAAAAGACACCCAGAATACTGATAGCCACAGTGGCCAGAATGGTAGCCGGTTTTCTGCTGATATTCAACTCTTCAATGGAATAAGCTACAACAACCTCAAGCACAGAAATAGTGGAAGTGAGAGCCGCAATGGCAATCAGTACAAAAAACAGAATAGCGAAGAAATATCCACCTGGCATCTGAAGGAAGATATTGGGCAGTGTTTTAAAAACAAGGTCGGGCCCTTGCCCGGGATTAATTCCAAACGCAAAAGCAGCTGGAAAAATAAGCAGTCCTGAGAGGAAAGCGACTAATAAGTCTGCAACCGAAGTGCTGACAGCAATAGTTGTCAGGTTGTTATTTTTCTGAATATAAGATCCATAGGTAATCAGGCAGCCCATTCCCACACTTAACGAAAAGAAAGCCTGACCGAGAGCCATCATCACTGTTTTCCATGTTACTTCAGAAAAATCAGGTTGAAGATAAAATTTTAAACCTTCCCCTGCACCTTTCAGGGTTACTGCCCTGATGTCGAGTGCAATAACCAGTACCAGCAGGAGAGGCATCAGAATTTTAGAGTATTTTTCGATTCCATTCTGCACACCGGCAAAAACTATGGCAGCTGTAAGAATCATAAAGACCATCTGCCAGAGTACCGGACGAAAGCCATTTGTCTGAAATTCATCAAATAACTGATTAATCTCTTCTCCGCTTTTACCTGAAAACTGATTGGTAACAGATTTGACAAGGTATTCAAGTGTCCATCCGGCAACCGTACTGTAAAAGGCAAGAATGACAAAAGCAGCCACTACACCCATCAATCCGACAAGGTACCATGGTTTACCGGGTGCCAGTACCTTGAAAGCACCAAAAGCATTTCGCTGAGAAGACCGTCCAATAGACAGCTCTGACAGCATCACCGGCACACCAATCAGAAATACAATAATTAAGTAGATCAGAACAAAGGCAGCACCACCGTTCTGACCGGTGATGTAAGGAAAACGCCAGATATTGCCCAATCCAATGGCAGAGCCGGCTGCTGCAGCTATTACTCCTATCTGAGAAGTAAAACTGCCTCTTTCATTTTTGTTTATCTGCATATTAAGTTAATTTCCATGACAGAAGATTCTGCAAAATTATATTCAAATTCATCATTACCAATACCTGATTATTTCCCCGTCTTTAAGCTTTTTCCAGTATTCATTCAATTCTTGTTTCACTTCAGGAGCCAATATCATCAGGCCGATAACATTCGGAAAAGCCATACACAACACCATCATGTCTGAAAAATCCATTACAGCATAAATAGATGAAGATGAACCAATTACAATGCAGGCAAGATAAACGACCTGATAAAACAGAGTCGATACCCTTCGGGTACCGAATAACTTTTCGCTCCAGTGACCAAACAGGAAATCAAAGCCTTTCTGTCCGTAATACGACCAGGAAATCATGGTGGAATAAGCAAAGAGAAACACAGCGATGAGTAAGACATAAGGGAACCATGAAATGACGGAGCCAAAAGCGGCTGAAGTCAGCTGAACCCCTTGCAGACCTGCCGGATTGTTGTAGTATCCTGTGAAAACCAATACAAGGGCTGTCATGGTGCAGATTACTACCGTATCTGTAAATGGTTCAATCAGGGCGACAATGCCTTCACTGACCGGATAATTCGTTTTTGCTGTGGAATGAGCGATAGAAGCCGAACCCACACCGGCCTCATTTGAAAATGTACCTCGCTGGAAGCCCATGATCAACACTCCGATAAAGCCCCCTTTCATCGCATCCGCACAAAAAGCACCTTTGACAACCAACGAAATAGCTTCGTGTAAATGACGGATATTAAATAATATAATGATGATGGCAGCCATTATGTAGATAATTGCCATCACAGGGACAATCTTTGATGTTACTCTTGCAATGCTTTTTATTCCTCCGATGATAACCAGTCCTACCAGAAAAGCCATGATGATTCCATAAACAAAGCCATAGTTTTTTATTGCAGGAAAAATATTGGCAAACTGCGAAAAAGACTGGTTTGACTGAAGCATATTTCCTCCGCCAAATGAGCCTCCGATAACGAGAATGGAAAATAAAACAGCCAGAAAACTTCCCAGAATTCCAAGCCTTTTCTTTTTCAGTCCGTATTTCAGGTAATACATGGCTCCACCTGAAACCTCACCTTTCTCATTTATTTTCCTGTATTTAACCCCTAAAGTACATTCCACGAATTTTGAACTCATGCCCAGCAAACCCGCCATGATCATCCAGAAAGTTGCACCGGGCCCGCCAATACTGATTCCAATGGCTACTCCGGCAATATTTCCCATACCGACAGTAGCAGATAAGGCAGTCATCAATGCCTGAAAATGTGTAACCTCTCCCGGGTTTGCAGGATTATTGTACCTCCCGCGTATCAATCCGATTGAGTGGCTAAATCCACGGATATTGATGAATTTCATGTAAAGTGTAAAAAACAATGCCCCGCAAATGAGCCATACCACAATTAATTTTAAAGGGGCTTTTACAATCTCTCCTTTTTCGTTGATGACGGGTTTTCCGTTTTGATAAACAACAGGATCATAAATACCTATAGCAGAAAATGGATCCCAGAACAATATCTTGGATAAAAAAGCCACAAAAGGGGTGAATGATTTATTAATGCGTTCACTGATCTGTTCAACTTTATTTTGAAAGTAGTTAGAGTCCCTGGTTGATGAGGCTATACCTTTTCCGGTATTTGAAAAGAAGGCAATGATAAACAGGAGGATTGCAAATGATGAAAAGCGAAACCGGAAAGATTTATCTTTTTCAGACATTTTACAATTTTTTCATTTTCATGGCTTCAAAATAGTCTTTTGTTTCCTTGACAATCACAGGAGAGAGTAATAAAATGGCGATTAGGTTGGGAATAGACATCAGGGTAATGACGGCATCGACAAAATGCCAGACGAGGTCGAGCCCCCAAACGGAGCCAAAGAACACAAAAAGGCAAAATAAATAATAATAAGGCTTTCTGGCTTTTTCGCCCAGTAAATAATTAGCTGCTGTTGCACCATAGTATGACCAGCTGATCACGGTGGAAAAGGCAAACATCAGCAAGCCAAACGCTACAATGTGCTTGGCATACATCTGAAGACCTATTTTTGATAAACCCTGCGACATTCCCAGAACCGTCATTCCCACGCCTTTGATGTTACTCGACCATGCACCCGAAACAACAACAACAAGTCCGGTCAAAGAACAAATAACAATGGTATCGATGAAAGGCTCCAACAGGGCAACGAGTCCTTCACGTACTGGATATTTTGTTTTTGCAGCAGAGTGGGCAATCGGGGCTGAGCCTTGCCCTGCTTCGTTTGAAAACAAGCCTCTTCGCACTCCCCAAAGCATGGTCATAAAAAAGGCTGAACCGACAAATCCGCCTCCCATGGCCTGCCCGGTAAATGCATCTCTGAAGATAATCAAAAAAGCATTGGGAATATTTCTGATGTCAAGAATAATGACCAGAATGGCAGCAGCAAAATAAAAAACCGCCATCACCGGAACAAGTCGTGAAGTTACTTCAGCGATGCGTTTGATTCCTCCAATGACAATCAAAAAAACCAAAGAGGTCAGAATAAGGCCTGAGAACCAGACAGGTATGTTGTAATTGGAAAGCATGACATCGGCAATGGAATTACATTGCGCCATATTTCCGGTACCAAGTGAACATAATATTGCAGCAATGGCGAACACGACCGCCAACACCTTGGCAAATCGACCGAGTTTGTCTTTTAAGGCAAATTCCATGTAATACATAGGCCCTCCTGCAACCGTACCATCGCTGTTGAATTTTCTGAATTTATGAGCCAATGTAACTTCTACATATTTGATAATCATGCCGAGAAAACCGGTTACCCACATCCAGAACAATGCCCCCGGGCCTCCCAGATAAATCGCCAGAGAAACGCCTACAATATTTCCGGTCCCAACCGTTGCCGACAATGCTGTGGTCAATGCTTTAAAATGATTGATATCACCATCGTCATGTACGTTATCATATTTTCCCCTTACAATGGCAATGGCATGCCCAAGTTTTCTGATATTGATGAATTTCAGCCGGAATGCATAGTAGATCCCGGTCGGAATCAAAACAAGAAGAATGAGATATCCGCCAATGTATTCATTATACCCTACCAGTATTTTGTCAAAGGTGTCCAGTATTTTATTCATCAAACTTTGTATTAAAATGAACTGAAATTGTTTACGGGGCAAAGGGCAAATATCTGTTATTAATTTGAATTGGGAATCTGCTAATGTTTTTTGATGCTTTTCAAAGCTTAGAATCCATAAAGGCCTTTTTTTCTTGAAAAATTCAAGATTTTCTAATCATTTTTTGTATTAGCTGACAAGATGTCAGCCAATTAATTTATTTTTGCAGGGATAAAAAAAGCCAAAAGAAATCAGATGATAATAAGTCCATCAAAAATACAGGAGGTTAAAAACAGGTTTGAAATAATCGGGAACCATCCCAGCCTGAACCGCGCTATTGAAAAGGCGATAAAAGTTGCCCCAACCGATATCAGTGTATTGATAACCGGGGAAAGTGGGGTAGGTAAAGAGGCCTTTTCAAAAATCATTCATTCCCTGAGCCGGAGAAAACACGGGAATTTTATTGCTGTCAACTGTGGTGCTATTCCTGAAGGGACCATTGATTCTGAATTGTTTGGGCACGAAAAAGGTTCATTTACAAGTGCTTATGAATCGCGTAAGGGCTATTTTGAGACCGTTAACGGTGGAACTATTTTTTTGGATGAAATTTCGGAGCTTCCTCTCGAAACCCAGTCGCGTCTGTTAAGGGTGCTCGAATCAGGTGAGTTTATCAAAGTCGGTTCTTCAAAAGTCCAGAAAACAGATATACGTCTGATTGCCGCATCCAACAAAGATTTGCTTCAGCTCGCACAGAACAATAAATTCAGAGAGGATCTTTATTACCGTTTAAGCACTGTCATTATTCAGATTCCGCCACTCAGGGCACGAAAGGAGGATATGGTTTTTCTGATTGCCAAGTTTGCTACCGATTTTGCAGAAAAGTATAACATCCCCATCATTGAATTTACACCTGAGGCTATTGAGATGATGAAAAGCCAATATTGGGCAGGAAATATACGTCAGTTAAAAAACCTGGTGGAACAAATTTCCATTCTCGAACAGGAAAGAATAATCACACCTGATATTCTGAAAGAATATCTGCCAGACACAAGTACAAAAGAACTGGTCAGATATGAAACCCCCGTCAATGAAGCCTTTGATGGTATCAAGGAAAGGGATATTTTATATAAGTTTCTGATTGACATCAAGAAAGATTTGACAGAGACGAAGGCATTGATTTATGAAGTTATCAGTACAGTCAGGTCGAAAGGAGAGGAAATTGAAAGCACTGTGGAATTGGCCGCCAATAAAATGGTCAGGACACCGGCTTTGATTGATCCCTCCATGCGTATTTTTGAAAACAGAAATATGCCCATTCCACCTCAGGTCGTTGAAACCACACCTGTTGCTTCTGAAGTTCAGGAACCGCTTTCATTGACCGAAAAGGAAAAGGAAATGATCCGGGAAGCCCTGTTAAGGCACAGAGGAAAACGAAAACCTGCTGCTGCTGAACTGGGCATTTCTGAAAGAACGCTTTACAGAAAAATTAAAGAATACGGACTTGAAGACTTGTAAGCCTTTAATATTGAGATACAAGTTATTAATGTATTTTATCCCTGTAGTGAGCCTGATACTCGTTTCTTCTTTTCAGTCTTGCAAAATATACAGTTTTAAAGGTTCAACACTTAGCCCTGACATCAAGACCTTTACTGTTGAACCCTTTGTGAATCAGGCAAGCATAGTTGTCCCCTCACTTGCAAATACTTTTACTGAAAAACTCAAGGAAAAAATAATCAGGGAGCTGAACCTAAGCCATACCGATCAGGATGGACAAATTATTTTCAAGGGGTTCATTACGTCTTACCGTACAGGACCAGCCAGCGTTACCAGTAGCGACAAGGCTGCTGCTACCCGCCTGACGGTAACCGTCAGGGTAGTTTTTGAAAACAGTGTTACACCTGATCAGAATTTCGACATTTCGTTTTCACAATACATCGATTTTGACAGTAATCTTGATCTTTCTTCAATTGAGAGCCAGCTGATTGACGAACTCAGCGATGCAATCATACAGGATATTTTTAACAGGGCAATTAATAACTGGTAGTTATTCATGAACCAGGGGAAAATTAAACATTATCTTGAAAATCCATTTGCATTGATGAAAAATCCGGATGCTGAAGCGCTGGAAAAATGCCTGAATACTTTTCCTTATTTTCAGTCAGCAAGGATACTGTATCTGATAGCCAGAAACCAGCAGGAGGGTATATTTTCAAAAGAATTGCTGATGATAACGGCTGTTTTTGCCGGAGAGCGGGCAAATCTCTACAGTTTAATTTCACAAAAGTTTAATACTGCCTATGATCCTGAAGAAAATTTAGAAGTGAGGGTTGCTCAGTCGCCTGTTAAAAAACAAAGTACCGAACTGATAGATAAGTTTCTGGAACAAAAACCACAGATCACACGCCCGAAAGCTGAATTTTACAATGCTTCTGAAAAAGCCGCCAAAAGCATCATTGAGGAAGAAGAGTTTGTTTCTGAGACCCTTGCGGGTATTTATACAAGGCTTAAAAAATATGATAAGGCCATAAATATTTACAGGAAATTAAGTTTGATTTATCCTGAAAAAAGTAATTACTTTGCACTCCTGATAAATAACCTTGAAAATAAAATAGACGAATAAAATGTTAACATTTTTTGCCATTCTGTTGATTATTGCTGCACTGGTGCTCATGCTGTTTATTCTGGCTCAGAATCCGAAAGGAGGGGGACTATCTTCCACATTTGGCGGAGCCACTCAGATTGTTGGTGCTCGTCAAACTGCTGATTTTCTTGAAAAAGCAACCTGGTATGTGGCCATCGGAATCCTTGCTGTGATTCTTATTTCCAATTTCTTTATCCCCAGAGGACAAAGCATTGAAGAGCGTCAGTCGAAAATGCAGGAACAAATAGAAAACATGGCACCTCCAATGCCCGAATCGACTGCTGAGCAGGAACAGGGCTCGCCAAGTTCTCAGCAGGAATAACTATACCTTTATTGCTCATTGAATATTTTCTTTTTATCCTTATTTTAAAATAATCATGTCAGTAGAAATCAGGGAAGTTTTAAGCAAAAAAGATTTAAAAACTTTTATACATCTTCCCGCAAAACTTCACCGGAATGAAAAAAACTGGGTACCCCCGGTTTACATGGATGACAGGATATATTTTAACCCCCGGAAAAACAAGTCATTTTCTTACTCGGATACCATTTTGCTTCTGGCATATCAAAACGGTAAAGCTGCTGGCCGGATCATGGGGCTCATCAACCATCGCTACAATGAAATCAAACAGGAAAATCATACCCGTTTTTGCTGGTTTGAAGGATATGAAAATGAAGAGGTTGCAATAAACCTGCTTCAGGCAATTGAAACATGGGCAAAAGATAAAGGTTGTTTGCGGCTGGTGGGACCCTTTGGCTTTTCTGACAAAGACCCTCAGGGTTTTTTGATTGATGGCTTTGAGTACCTGCCGGTGATTGCCTCTAATTACAATAGCCCGAAAGCACCTGAATTTATGATGAAAAGCGGATATGAAAAAGAGGTTGATCTGGTGGTTTACAAACTCGATATACCGAAGGAACTGCCCGATTTTTATCAGAAAATTTATTCCCGAATATCCGGAAATGGCGATTACAGACTGGTGGAATACACCAAACGCAGCCAGCTTAAAAAACATATACGTCCGATTTTTTCCCTTATCAATGAAACATTTACACATATTTATGGCTTTATGCCTTTCGAAAAAAAAGAGATGGATGATTTTGCCAACCGTTATCTGGCAGTCATTAAGCCGCAATATGTAAAATCTGTCATGAAAGAAGATGAAATTATTGCCTTTGTCATTGGTATGCCCGACATCAGCGAAGGAGTGAAAAAAGCAAAAGGATATGTTTTACCTTTCGGATTTTTCCATATCCTGAATGCCCAGAAAAAAACAAAGCGGCTTAGTCTGTTGTTGGGTGCCATCAATCAGGATTACAGGGGAAAGGGGCTTGATGTTTTAATGGGGACGAAAATGATTGAATCGGCATGGAAAGGGGGTTTTGAATACATTGATAGTCACCTTGAACTGGAAGAAAATGCTGTCATGCGTGCCGAAATGGAAAAAATGGGCGGAAAAGTGTATAAGAAATACAGAGTTTTTGGCAAAAACCTTTAATTGTTTTGCCGGATGGCACTGGTGAAAATTATTCAGGAACGATGGGAATCCCAGATAGGTATCTGGAAGGTCGAAGAAAGTATAGAAGAATTAAAAAATAAACTGATTCTCAATGAGGAAGAAATCAGGTTTTATAATTCTCTTAACAAGAACAAAAGAAATCTTCACTGGCTGAGCAGTCGTGTTTTACTGCGTACTTTACTAAAAACTGACGAGTTTATTGAAGTTTATGGAGACAAACATGGAAAACCTCATCTGGTTAACCTTGATTACGAAATTTCCATCTCCCACTCTTACGATTATGCAGCTGCCATGATTAGTAAAAAAAAGGTTGGAGTTGATATTGAAAAAATAAAGCCTGTCATTTCTAATATTGCCCTTAAGTTTTTACATGAATGCGAATTGAAACAGGTTGATATTCAATCGGATATAAAGAAACTTTATGTGTACTGGTGTGCCAAGGAATCGGTATTTAAAATGAATGGGAAAAAAGGCCTTATTTTCAGGGAAGACATTGTCATCGACCCGTTTGATTTCAATGAAGATGGAGATAAGGTTTCAGGTTATTATGTTACAGATGGTAAAAAAAATGATATAGTCATTGATTATCAATTGATTGATGGCTATATGCTGACTTATGTGATTCAGGATTAAAGATGAAAAGTTTTCAGATAATATTGTTGATGCTTGTTAGTGTTCAGATTACACATGCACAATTGAATTCCTTTGAAAAAGAATATTTTTCTTCTGCTGTGTTTCAAAATAATCATTCTGATAATGATTATTACAAGTGGCATAAAGCACCTGTTTACATTATGTCAGTGATGGCTTTTGACTTAGGTTTTCTGCTGATAAGCTGTATGGCTGACAGTCCCATGCGTCTTTCCAATTTCAAAGAAGCTTTTACCAAACCGCCTGTTTTTGACGATGATCCTTTCTGGGTGAATTATATTTCCCATCCGTTGATGGGCTCGGAATCTTATTTAAGAGGAAGAGAATCCGGCTATGGTTGGTTCGGTAGTTTTTTGTTTTCAACAGCCATGTCGCTGACCTGGGAATATCTGATGGAAAGCTGGACTGAACGACCTTCAATAAATGACATGCTTGTTACATCAACAGTTGGCTCGCTGATAGGAGAGGTACGTCATCAGGCAAAGATGAGGATGAAAGTGAAACATCATTGGTTTGTTGATCCTCTTCATATGCTGGTAATCAATATTTTTCCTCCCAAAAGGGAAGTCATGCTCAGCTTCTCATTACGTTTTTAATATGGTTTGCTTTTCTCAAAGCATTAACTTTTCTGAATAAAATCAAGGGAGTGTCCTCTTTTCCTCGCTGAACTCTCCAAACTTAAATGGATAATTGCTCATTTTGTTTTTCAACCTCAATTTCATTTCATTAACTACATTTTGATATTCAGGGAGATAGGCGAGATTTCTCTGTTCAAAAACATCCCTGTTAAGGTCAAATAACTGATCTGCATCAAAATAAGCCGGGAAGTCGAGGTCTAAATTATAAACCAGACCATTCCATCCCCAGACCATTCCATCCCAGCCGATTTTTCTCCTTGTACCGCTATTTTTACTTCTTTGTTCATCTGCTTTCATCTTTTTCATAGCAGTCAGAGGAGGCCTGTTGGCGATATATTTATAATCTTTTGTAACAATGGCTTTCGAATACGATATTTCAAGATAAATTTCCTGCCGCCAGGGAATTTTACCCGAATTTTTTTTGGGTGAGAGAAGCGCTATCAGACTTCTGCTGTCTGAGCCGGGAATTGAAACTTCTTTTTTGTCAATCAGGCTCAGGACTGTGGGATAAATATCCGTTATCAGGCAAAGTTCATGAATTTTGGTTTTGGGTTTTATCAGCGGAGGGTAATAAATAAAGGTAGGAACCCTGCAGGTTTCGTAGCAGGTATATTTTCCCCTTGTCTGCTGATCTGATGTAAAAATAATCATAGTATTTTCATCAATTCCGTATTCTTTCAGTTTGTTCAGAATGACCCCGATGAAATCATCAATATAAGTGGCCATGCTGAATGCATCGGGTAAAAAATGAAGCTTGTTTTTTCTTTTTGCTTCCGGATAGGAATGTCCGCTTTCGGGAGCTTTTTCCAGAATGCCGGCAGGTGTTATCAGCGGATCCCAGTTTTTAAAGTCATAATATTGAGCATGCGGAAAAGGCAAAGGGAGATAAAGGAAAAATGGCTTATCCTTATAACTATCAAGAAATCGAATGACTCCTTCCGTCATCCATTCGAGGTTGAGGATGGCAGGATTGTCATAAAAAATTCTGTCGGCATAATCCCATCTGAGGCTGTCGGTTAAGAATTTCTGTATGTATGCATAGTCTTTTCTGATTCTCTGATATTTCAGACTATCGTTAAAATCCTCTGGTGAGTAAGGGATTAGAATTGGCTTAAAGTTGGCACCGTTATGCCATTTTCCGATAAATGCCGCCACATAATTCCTGTCGTGCAGATCATCGACAATGGTTCTTTCATCCGGAGAAATAAAGGAATTCCAGCGAATAAAGGCAGGTTCGCCATTAGGGGTTTGCATTGAAATAAAAGGACTTTCATACGCCTGACGGCCTGTAAGCAGGGCATATCTGACAGGCGTACATACGGAAGAATTGGCATAAAATCTTGTAAATACAGCCCCGTTTCCGGCAAGTTTATCAATATTAGGCATGAAAAAACCGGTTTTTTTCCATGCTGATTTTACTGCATTTTTTATTTTGTTCTGTCGTGCTGAATAATAACAGGGTGAATAGTCCAGGTTATAAAAGTTAACTTCATCAAAATCAAGATCATCGAGGACAATAACAATAAAGTTTGGTTTTCTTGTGGTTGACTCCTGCCCGGTTTTTTTCTGGCAGGAAATAAGAAAAAACACGGTTAGCGGCATCAGGATCAATAAGGTTTTCATCATTTGCAGTTTCGAAGATTTTCAATAATTGTTTTCATCTTTCTTACGGCAATTCCCCTGTGACTGATTTTGTTTTTTTCATCAGGAGAAAGCTCGGCCATACTTTGCTCATAGCCATCCGGGAGGAACAAAGGATCATAGCCAAATCCCAAATTACCTCTCATTTCATCGAGGATATGTCCATGCACAACTCCTTCAGCAATTTTGATAAAATCAGGATGATAAAGTGTCAGTACACAACGAAAGCGGGCAGTTCTTTTTTCAAACGGAACACCGGAAAGCAGGCTAAGCAATTTCAAATTGTTTTTTTTGTAATCTGCTTCCATCCCTGAAAATCGGGCTGAATAAATGCCCGGTGCGCCATGGAGATAATCCACTTCTAATCCGCTGTCGTCTGCCAGGGCAGGAATACCTGTAAATTCAAATATTTCCTTTGCTTTCTTTAATGAATTTTCATGAAAAGTTTTGCCATCTTCCACTACTTCAGGCAAATCAGGATAATCGGCCATTGATAATAGCTCAATACCGAGGCCTTTCCACTCCTGACGGATTTCTTCAATCTTATGCCGATTTTTTGTGGCAATGATAATTTTCATCATGTTCAATATTACGAATAGATTTTTGATCTGATCAAAAGTCATTTCTTTTTTACCGTTTTCAGCGATAAAACAACTGTTGTACCGGCCAAAGCACAAATAGCGACAATGATTTTGACGGGATCAGACTGTATAAAAAAGATGATGGATATTGAGGTCATGGCTATCATCAGTATGATGGAGATGAGTTTATTCCGGAGGCTGATACCTTTTTTTTCGGCAAAATCTTTTAATAATGAGCCGAATATACGATGATTGTTCAGCCAGTGATAAAGTCCGGGCGAACTTTTGATAAATGCAGCAGAAGCTAACGTTTTGGCGCTTGGCGCAGTGGCGGATTTCGGAGCACTTCATTGTCAACCTGCACAATTGTTTGATAGGAGCACTCAGCTTCAATTTTGCACGTCACCGCCAATTGAGGCAACACGCTGTTACCAGCTGGCGTTCTTGTCCACCGTGTCTGTAAACCATTGTCTTTGTTGAGTTTCAGTGTCTTTGTCGTGTTGGTCTGTGCGGTTGCGTATTTTTTATTTTCAGAAGGGGAGGAAATTTTTTTTAATTACTCACTTCATAATTGTTTTTAAATGGTGTTCGTGAACCGTAAACGGTTTCAATTTTGTCTGCGTGTGAAAGGTTGAAGCTCTTCCCGCTGATTTGGGGTTGTGGGTTGGCTTCAAGCAGTTTGCGGTATGTGCTAACATCTTTGTGTTGTCTTGTTCTCATAATGACATTTTTACTCCATTTCTTTTTAACCAATCTTCATGTTCACGATAATTAGGCATTTTTTTGTCCAGTTCATTCCAAAATTCAGGCGAATGATTGGGGTATTTTAAATGAACCATTTCGTGGGTAATGATATAATCCAAAACCGAAACCGGAGCCATGATACATTTCCAGTGAAAATTCAGTCCGTTTTTAGGAGTCCATGATGCCCAACGGTTTTGTAGTTCCAAAACCTTTATACTTGTTGGCTTGGTTTGAAATTTTTCTTCTATCAATTTAATGCGTTCCTTAATTTTTTGAAGGCCTTTTGCACGGTAAAAGTCCTTAAAAACCTTTTCCGCTTTTGGTAAATACTTTTTGTCAAGTTGAAAAAAACCGCCTGAAATTTTCAAGGGCACATCTTGATTTTCGGTTATCTGCAAACGGTAGTTTCTACCCAAATAAAGAAAGGATTGCCCATTAACATATTCACGTTTAACTTTACCCTGATTCAATTCTTTCCATTTTGCCAGTTTTTGAAATATTTGATACTCCTTTGCTTTTACAGCGGCTTCAATTTTTTCGTTACTGGCTGTAATGGGTGCAAGCACTTTTACTGAACCGTTTCGTTCAATGAAAATACTCACAGTTTTTCTTCTTTCGGTTTTTTCAATGTCAATATTAATGCCGTTTAACTTCATCTTAATTCTGCTTCCCGATTTTTAGCCAACTTCAATAGCTCTGTTGTCAGTTCTGCTGCTTTCCCTGACAATCCGTTGATTCTTGAATAATAAATTTCGTCTTCTATTCGACCCGAAATCAAACGCTGTTCTGCCGGTTTATTCCAGAAGTTATTAATCTGAGCTGTTTCTTTCAGAATGAGTATCAAAGCATGTGACAATTCCTTTGTTTTCTCAATCTCCTTTTCATCTTCGATAGGCAAAGCAGATTTCAGAATTTCATAAAATGGAGCTTCAACAACTGAAATGCCTTCTGTTTCCACTTTTCTTCCTTCTGCCATTTCTTCACGCAAACCTTCAAGCTGCTTTACTATTTCTTTCCAATTTTCCCGATAAGAATTTAATATTGTTTCAAGGCGGTCTTTGAACCGACTGTACAATTTAGGGTCCTTTTCAAGATTTACTTTGATGTGCCATCGGATGGCATGTTCCATTTCGGACGCTTTTGATTTTGGCGTTTTGTTCAGATTATCAACTTTTGACTTGAACTCATCTGAGAGGATAGAAACCTGCTGTACCTTAGTATCTATGCCTAACGAAAATAAATGCTTGTCAATTAGCTGGCGGACTTTCTGTGAAGCCCACTTCAAGTCCATGGTTTCGTCTTTGTAGCGGTCTTTAATTCTCCAAAGCAAATAGCCCAATCGTTTTGCGATTACCCAATATTCGCCACCGGCCTGCGTGTTGAAAAGCAAATCCAAACTATCAAAAAAGCTTTTTGAGTAGGTTAATAGTTCGGCTCTGAATTTTATATTCCTGGCTTGCTCAATACAACTTTCAGCAAATTCAAACTCAGCTGCCGAATCTGTAAATTTCTGATTTAGAAAGTTTTCAATTTCATTCAGGTTGTTTTCTGTGAACAGATTTACAACCCTTTTATAACGGGCTTCTAATACAGGTATTTCTTTATTTATATCACGGAACACATTCAGGAAGTGCTGTGCTTTTTCTTTGTCCCTGTCTGTATAAATTCCCAATGCTTGTTGCAAATGTTTGGTAATGCCTATGTAGTCAACAATAAGCCCAAAAGTTTTGCCCTTTTTGGTTCTATTTACCCTTGTTATAGCCTGGAACAAATCATGTTCTTTCATGATTTTGTCCAGATACATTACTTGCTCAACAGGTGCATCAAAACCAGTTAATAAGCGGTCGCAAACGCATAAAATCCCAATTCCCGTTTCGGGCTTTTTGTATTGACCGCCCTCTTCCTGCGAATAATCAAAGTCTTTTTTGAAGTTGTTTACTGCATCCCAATCTTTGGCTTCACTTCTTGCCTTACTGATATAACCGGGTTCATTATTACCCATACTTGAAACTACCGCAGCGACTTTCAAAAATTCCAGTTGCTTAATTCGTTCATCATCTCTTTCGCCATCGGGCAAGGCTTTCAATTCAGCAATTTTGTTCTTGATGGCGGTTTCCAGTTCATACTTGTATCGAACGGCTGCTACAATGCTGGATGCAACCACTTGTGCTTTAAAACCATTCACCAAAATATCGGTGTAATAGTGTTCTACAATGTCTTTGGCTATTTCGGCAATACGGTCTTTACTTTCGAGATAGGCAATGAACGAACCGTAACGTCTTTGAATTTCTTCTCTTTCCTCCTGTGTTCTTTTTTGAAACAGGTCTTCAAATTCAGCATCAAAAAGTTCTTTATCGTCAATTTTATCGTTGGTAACTTTCCCTATATACTTGATTTCAACGGTTGCTCTATCGGCAACAGCTTTATCAAATTTGTAGCTGTCAATCCACGGCTCACCATTTTCATCCGTTTTGCCACCAAAGCGTTCATGCGTTTTTATTTCGTGTCGTTCTGTTATCAAAGGTGTACCTGTAAAACCAATTCTTGTAGCATTAGGAAAAGCATTGAATAAATTGTCGCCCATATCTCCGCCTTGTGTACGGTGGGCTTCGTCAACCAATAATAAAACACGGTCGCTGTTATTAATGGTTTCAAATTTCTCGAATTTTGGTACAATTCCGGCATCAATTAACGATTGGGCAGAAACATTATTGTCGGCCAAGAATTTGTGAATCATTACAATATTTAAATCTGCTGTATCATCGCTTAATTCGTTCAAATCGGCTTTGCAGTCGATAATTGACAGCGATTCGTTGGCGTATTTCAAAGTGTCCGCCAACTGTTCTTCCAAATCTACACGGTCAACAATGGAGATAATTTTCAGGTCTTTTAAATCATCGCTGCTGCGGAGTTTTCGGATAAGAAATACCATGGTCAAACTTTTTCCGCTGCCCTGTGTATGCCAAACCACACCGCCCCTTTCACGTGGTGTTGTACCTTCCCGCAAGTTTCTTATAATTTTTCCAACGGCTCGGTATTGATTGTAACGAGCAACAATTTTCACTTCAACACCTTTTTTGATTTCTATAAAGAGTGTGAAGTGTTTCAGAATGTCCACCAATATTTCTTTGTTGAGCATTCCGCAAATCATTACTTCCTGCCGTTCTTCGTCAGGTGGGAAAGCAACCGTTTTATATTCTTCGGGAAATATGTCCACCCAATTGTTGTAAAAATCAAAGTCGGCACTGATGGTTCCCACACGGGCTTCCTTGCCATGAGTAATAATGCTGAACAGGTTATAATGGAACAACCTTTCTTCGCCTTCTTTTACACCGTAATCATCTTCTCTGGTATTGGCATAGCGGGTAACCTGCAAAAACGCTTCACTTAAAGGTTCAGCCACATCAAAATCTTTTGCTTCCACAACTACCAAAGGCAAACCGTTCAGGAATAAAACAATATCAGGGATAATGCCCTGGCGGCTTGCACCCGGAGTGAGCAAACGAAACTGATTGATGGCAATAAAGCTGTTCTTTTCGTAATTTCTGAAATCCACCAAACGAACCGTAGGGTTTACTTCTCCTGTCAGTTCATTTTTATTTACCGTTGTGCCTTTAATCAATAAACGGTGAATTTCTTTATTGGCTTCGTGCAGGGTTTTGCCCGAAAAACTTTGAATCTCTGTAAGTAATTCATCAAGCTGTCTATCGGTGAGCCATTCTCTGCCATCGGGTGTTTTATTAATCGCCTTAATACTATCTTTAAAAACCTGAGGCAGCAATACCTGTTTAAAATTTTCTCTTAAACTTTTAGCAGGTTCCTGCGGAACGCCAATTCCCTGGTCGATAACCTGCCAACCCAACTGGCGGAGTTTATCGAGGAATGGTTTTTCAACGTTGATGTATTCGGCCATTCTATTTTCCTTTTAAAAACTTGATTAAATTGATGATGAAACTACCAAAGCCGAATAAGCCACCCGCTGACAAAATCCAATTGAATATTTTTTGGGCATAAGAAAGTGTTTCGTAGAAGAAGAAACCAGCTATTGCGAGTCCAGCAACAATGATTGTTATTAATAATGTCCAAATGATTCTCTTGAATAGCTTTTCCTGTTTTGTAACCTTTTCAGATAGAATCTCCAACTGAGTTTGTGAAGTTTCCGAATTACTTTGAGCCAGTGCTAAATCCTTTTCGATTTTATCAAGACGTTCTTGAAGTTCTTTGCTTCTTGATTCCTCTTGATTCTTGGCCGCTTGTGCTTCCTTAATTTCTTTAACATTCTTGGCACGTCTGCTGCGTTCCTTTTCAACAATTTTGTGAGCAATGACTTTAGCCTTTTCTTTGTCCTGCTCTGCAACTTCATTGAACTGTTCTATTTTCTTAGCTGATTGATGAGCAACGGATTCTAATAAGGTCCTGTATTCTTCCTCGCTAATTCCTTCAATTTTACTTATCGTAGCTTCAAATTCGTTAATAAGTTCTTTGCTTGCAATTTCTTCATTCATAGTGCAAGCCATAAGTTCAGCAAGCCCGACACTTTTAACCTTATTGAACAATTTCGATGGATTTTTAAGCCACAAAATACCTGTTAAAGCATCAGGTAAAACAATTTCTGAAATACCATTATTAGGATTGTGTTTTCTGTTGAATTTTAGCAATTCTGAGTTACTAGTAAGAAACCAAACCTTGGCTTTTTGAAAAAATACAACTGAACCACCTCTCTTTTCTCGGACAAACAAATAGGCTAAAACATCGTGTAACGCATTTCCCTTTCTAATACGCTCATCCTGTAATGCTTTAATATCAGGTGATTTTTTATTTTTTTCAATAAAAGCTGCTGTAATGTCTTCTTTTGTTGCTTTTAATGTTGTAAGAATATTGGTTTCTAAATTCGCATTATAGGTCATTAACCATGCACGATTTTTACCAAGTCGTAGGCAAGCTTCATTTATTGTGGTTGTTGGAGTAGAATTGTTGTAATTATCAATGGTGTTATTGATGACTTTTTGAATTTCTTCAATTGTAATTGATAAAACCTTTATTTGCCCACCAGTATCTTTTATTAGACTTAAAAGCTCTTTTATTGGTTCGGTTTCTTCCTCCTTTTGTAAATCTAATGCCCTTAAAATAATTGGAGTATCTAAATAGTATATTTCGGTGGAGTCAAATTTTGGATCTAAATCAATTCCAGCTTCAAGAAAACTCGCAACCAATGAACCAATGTATAACCCTTTTGCGATTTCGAAAAGTTCATGATTGCCTGTTTCAATATATTCAAGGAATTGCACATGATGAATAAAAGTTTTATCAATAGCTTCGCCATTTGTAATTTCGGCTCCCTTAAAAAAAGATGCAAGATGTTTTTTGTTTTTTTCAAGAAATTCTGAAAAACTTGGAATGTTCTCTACGTCAATGTTTTCAGCTTTAATATACTCTGCAAAAGCATTTTGTAAAGCTACTGCATTCCGTTTGCCTTTTTTATAATGTATTTCTAAATCACTAAAGGCATACTTTTGAATTTCAAACGTCTCGCCATTTTCAAAAACATTAAAGCAATATTTTCTTTTTGCTCGGGTTGACAAGGATTTATAAGTAGAATTTATTAGCTTTTTAACCATTATTTGCGGAACATCAATTCCATATTCCTGCAATATTAAATCCTTAATGTTCTTTGCAGATCCGTGAGTCGAACCACTAAGGCTGTATAAACTTAAAGTCCTTTTACAAATAGGAACATATACATGATTGAATAAATCATTCTGATTTTCAGTTAATGCTGCCAAAAAGCAATAACCAATTAATATGTTATCACTGTTGCTCATATAGCTGTGGTTCATTAATTTTCACTTTTTTCTTCCCACTCAACAAATCCTCCATTAATCCCTTTTTAAGGCTTTGCATTTTTTGCAAGTAGGTTTGCTCGGTTTGGAGTTTGTTATCAATTGCAGTTAATCTCTCAACAACTAATTGATGTTCGTTTGACGAATAATTAAGAGGAATAAATATTTCATCAAATGTTTTTTTAGTAATTGCATCAAACACACCACCAAATGCATTAAATCCAATGTACTGTTTAAAGTATAGGAGGAAATAATAAAGGAAATCGTTAGATAAAGCTTTATTGATTGAATTTAATCCATAGCAGGATTGATTAAATGTCATTGGAAATTTCATTTGGGAAATAACTCCGACTGTTCCCCTTGCTGAAATGATAAGCATTCCTGGTAATAGATAATTTGTAGCAGAATTCTCAAGACCCAATTGTGTAATATTTTTAGCAGCTTTTAAAGCATATCTGTTTCCATTATTGAAGTCATCAACTGACAACCATGGGATTTCTCCATTCCAATATTCTTTGACGTGAGTTGAAGGGGTACCACCACTAATGACTTCAATAACTGAACTCAATACTTCACAATCCCACTCCCTCGGTATCATCCCCAACTTGCTTTCTTTATACAAGTGCGGTGCATCCTGGTAGCGGGGGCGGAGTTTGTTGGTGCTTAGGTCTATGCCACGGGTAAACAAATCGTGCAACATGCCTTGCTTAATGGCTTTGTATTTGGCAATGGCGGCCTGGGTTTTTTCTATCACCGCATCGGCTGTGGAGAGGATGCGGGCGATTTTGGTTTGAACCTCAAATTCTGGGAATTCTAGTTCAGCCTCTGAAATATCATAAGTTGATAAATGCTTAACGGTTGTGGCTGTGGTTTTTTCCCAAACATCAGTGAGGAATGGGAAAAGGAAATAATAGAAATATTCAATATTGAGTTTAGCACCTTCTTTTTGTGCTACTTTCATTATTCGCTGATTGAGAAGGGCTTTAGTTTTATTCTTCCATTTTACAATATGGAAGTCACCATCCATCCCAATTAAAATATCTCCTTCTTCAATTATATACTCTTTTGAATATTCGCCTTTGTAGTAGGTTTCGATTTTAGAAGTAAGCAAATCTCTTATTCTAATCAATGGTAACCCTTCACCATCATTATTAAATAATGCCGAATTAAACGGAAATCCCGGAATGATTTTTATATGTTCACCAATTTTTATTTTACTCATAGCCAAGTTCTACTAAAAATTGGTTTAACAATTCAGTTTCTCTTTCTCTCTCTTCCAAAATACTGTGTAATGGAACGGTGTATTTCTCCCACAGGTTTTCCACTGCCTGCAACAGTTGGCGTTGGTGGGCTTGCAAGTAGTCGTTTACGGTTTGTTGCAGGGTTCGCAGCCAGCGTTTTAAAATCAGGTCTTTGGCTTCATCGGGGCTAATAAGCAGGCGTGCCTGGTCTACCAATTGCTGTTTACGGTCTTTTATCTCTTTAATTTTTCGTTTGCATAGTTTCAGTTCTTCTTCCAGTTCGTTGTGCCTGGCAATGCGGCTTTCTTCGGCTTCAATCCTGGCATCCAATTGCTGCAATTCGGCAAGCAGCTTTTCTGCTTCTGTTTTTAACTGTTCTATTTCAACTTTTAACTCTTCACTTTTAACTTTTAACTTCTCATTGGCTTTAATCCGCTTCAACAGCAACTTATATTCCTTGTCGGCTTCCTTGCGTTCGCCTTTCAGTTCTTTAATACTGTCTTTGTGTTCTTTCAGCTCCTTGCTTCGCCATACTTCGTAATCGTCTTCGTTCCAAATATCGTCTTCCAGTTCGTTTACTTCATCAAATTTGGCTTGCAGTTCGTCACGCCTTGCTTCGTTGTCTTTCAGCTCTTTCAGCACTTCGGGGAACTGGCTTTGCAATATTTCATCATCGGGTATCAGTTCGGCATTCCATCCGCTGGCAATCACACTTTTAATGTCGTTGGTAATGCTGTTCCAATAAGCAGCAAACGAACCACGGCTTTTAAACTCGTCAAGAATGTCTGAACTATGATTTTTGTGATTGCCCTGATTTCCATTGAAACGGAGTTTTTCGGTGAGTGAGGCGGAAAACTGGTGATACAGGTCAAAAACATTAATGGTGCCTTCCGGCAGTTGTTCAATGGTGGGAGTTTGTTCTGTCCACCACTCGTTAATGGCCTGGGTGTATCGGGCAAAAGCGGTTTTTATTTCAGGGCTATCGTCAAACATTTTTTTAATGTCCTCTTTGTTGGCAAGGGCACCTGTAAATTTCAGGTAAACCTCACCCCCCGCCCTCTCCTTCTGAGAGGGAGCCGGCTCAAATAATTTGGCTTCCAGGCCTGCATAGCAGTTAAAATAGTCTGCCCAGTCCTTTACTTCACTTTCCGGAATACCGCCATGCAAATGGGCATGCACATCCTGCGGTTCGGGTGGTGGGGTATTGTCCACAAACCTGCGGATATTGAAATTGAAATCTTCGTTTTCCAGATTATTATGCTCATCAATGGCCTTGCTCTTTGCCACCAGCTTGCTGTATTTGGGTGTTTCCTTTTTATGCCTGAAGGTGTAGGTAATTTTTTCAATGTCCTCGGGGCGTAGTTTGTTTTGGTTTTTACCTTCTTTGTATTCACGGTCGGCATTAATAAAAAGCACATGGTCTCTTTCGTGCGCTCCGGCTTTGTTAATCACCAATACACAGGCACCAATGCCGGTTCCGTAAAACAGTGCAGGAGGCAAACCAATCACCGCTTCCAGATAGCCGCGGCTTACAAGCCACTCGCGAAATTTTTTTTCCTCACCACCACGATACAACACACCGTGCGGCATAACCACTGCCATGCGTCCGGCATTGTTCAGCGAAGCTACCATGTGCTGCACAAACATGAAATCGGCTTTGTCTTTAGTAGGCATCCAAAAGTTAAAGCGTTCCTTAAATTTCATATTTGTGGTGTTGTAGTCCTGCGAGAAAGGAGGATTGGCAATAACAATGTCGAATGTTTTAAGCTCTCCGTTTTCGGTGTGTAAAGGGTTTAGCAGGGTATCGCCATTCAGAATTTTGCTGTCGTAAATATTGTGGAATAGCATGTTCATTTTACACAGGCCCCAAACCGTTCCGCTTTTCTCCTGTCCGTATAGAGTGATGTTTCTTGCCGAACCGTATCTGCTTTCCACATAGTTTTTACACTCAATCAGCATACCGCCACTTCCCACAGTAGGGTCGTAGATTTCAGCATTTTCACCCGGCTCCAGAATGTTTACCAACAGCTTTACAATTTCGTTTGGCGTGTAGAATTCTCCGGCTTTTTTTCCGGCACTGTCGGCAAAATGTTTGATGAGGTATTCATAAGCAGCCCCCATCAGGTCGGGGAATTCCAGATTGTCATCCCGTAGGTTCATTCTATTGAAATGCTGAATGAGTCTGCGTAAATCCTCATCACTGATTTGCTTGTTGTTTTTGCCAAAAGTTTTGTTGAAGTTGACATTGTCCTGATTGAATACACCATCCAATTTATCGAGGTTAGCGTCCTGCAATGCAGCCAGTGCCTTATTCAGGTGGTCGCCAATTTCTTCCGTCAAATCTTTGATGAAATTGTAACGCTGTTCGTTGCCCTCACTGTCAATATAGGTTTCCGGGTCGCCTTCAAGTTTTTTCCACCTTGCAGCAAGGGGAACGAAGAAATCATATTCCGGTGCATTTTGTCTTTCCAGTTCTCCGTACAGCATTTCCGGGTCACTTACACCACGAACATCGGTCAATGTTTTTTTTCTTCTGTCACGGTGCACTTCAAACTGGTCGTTTACCCGTTTCAGAAACAACATGGAAATAATGTATTCCTTGTATTCCGATGCATCCATGTTACCTCTCAGGATGTCACACGCATCAAAAAGGAAAGTTTCTAATCGTGAAAGTGAAATCTTATTAGCCATTTATCTATTGTCAAAATTTAAGTTGTGAATATCGTAATTTCTATCGTTGCTTTTGCAAAAAACGGCTCTTTTGCAAGCTTGGGTTGCGGGTAGGCTTGTGTGGCTTGCAAATGTGCCGTTTGTGCGGCTGCTATAAATTGAATTAAAAAAATGTGCGGTGGGGAAATGCTTTTCGCATTCAGGAACACCTTAAAAAAATAAACAACCTGTGAGTAAAATAAAAAATACAGAAGCGTAGGCAAGGAGTGCCTGCCTGTTCGGCAGACAGGTCGGCTTACTCGTTGTCCGCTTGAAATATGGTCTGTATGTTGGTCACCTGTCAAAATGGTTTGTTCTTTTATTAATGTTCAGTTTTTAGTCGTCTGTTTAATGGTTGCACTGTCGTCATTTAGGCTTACTGGTATCGATTGGATATACGCAATATTGCGTATATTTTTACTTTACTTGAATATGCTTCCTCCATAAAATTATGTTTCCTTACATTTTGATGGCAAAATTAATAATATTTTTCAAACTGCCAAATGATCTAAATGACTAATTATTTTTTACATACCTTTTGTGGTTATATGAGTGTAAATTTCAGTGGTTTTTGAACCGAAATGCCCTAAAAGACTTTGTATAAACCTTAAATCACTCCCATTTTCCAGCAAGTGAGTGGCAAAGCTATGTCTTAATGTGTGCATACTCACCTCCTTTTTTATTTCTGCTTTTTTATCACTGCTGTCCAAAATAATTTACAAAAGT
>ERZ795051.471-NODE-471-length-60694-cov-5.585514_pt1 | contig 60694 bp, 54 predicted proteins | sample MGYA00375135_ERZ795051 | MGnify/ENA primary metagenome ERZ795051 (study PRJEB30180, sample SAMN05720222) | activated sludge metagenome | isolation source: Anaerobic digester | place: Japan | collected 2015-05-26 ... | reverse complement strand
TCTACACAACCTTTCAATTAAAACCTGAGATAGTTCTTTATGTGTACTCGCCTTTAAGTGCGGAGGATATTTTATTCCCCATTCTATATCAATAGCAGATGTTATCTGACATCAATTGTTATCCCCAGTATTAGCCGTCTGTGAAGACTGTGCTGAACCGCCGAGGCTATTCAGGTCGATATCAACGAGCATACCGTTATCTGCACCTGTTACCTTAGGCATTGCACCGTCCCATTTCTGGATCTGCTCATAGGCAATGACCTTATCGGAAAGTGACTCTTCAAGGAGCTTGTTTGCATCTGCCTGAGCCTGAGCCTTTGCAAGGATAGCGTCTGCCTCAGCCTGTGCTGCAACGACCTTGTTTTTGGCAGAAGTCTCTGCAACCACCTCTGTCTGGCGCTGTTCGGTCTGTGTTTTAAGCAGATTCTGCTCAGCCACCTGTTTTGATTCGATAGCGTTATTGAATTCTTCAGAGAAGTCGAAATTCACAATATTGAACTTTTCAATATAGATACCGTATTCGCTCAGTCTTGAATCAAGGCTTGTCTTTACTGTATCGCTGACTTCCTGACGCTTTGTGATAAGTTCCTCTGCGGTATAGTGTGAAGTTGCAGACTTCATACACTCCTGCACTGCCGGAGCGATAAGCACGTTCTGATAATTACAGCCTACCTTGCGGTACATTTCAGGAGACTTTTCTGATGTAAGGCTATAGTTGACAGCAATATTGCTGTTGACTGTCTGAAGGTCACTGGATACAGCTGAGGCAGGTGTCTCATAAACCTGTATCTGATTTGACATATTCTCTACACGCTGTACAAAAGGTATCTTCAGGTGGAAGCCCTCTGATAAAGGCTTGCTGTTTACCTCTCCCATTGTAAGCACAACTCCGGTATTACCTGCCGGAACGATAGTGAAAGAATTGGCTGCTATAAATAATGCTGCAACACCTGCAATTATCCATTTGATCCCTTTAAAATTAATAGGGCTGTTGTTTGTATTTCTGCTCATATCTCTTATATCGACTGCCATAATAAACCTCCGATTTTTATTTCAATGCATGATGTGCAATCCCAGTACACCGGGTCCCCACCCCATGTACTGGTGAATGCACATCAGGCATTGTTATTTTTTCCCATATCATGTATCACGTTCATTTGAAGCTGATTTTCATTTTTTGTTTGAATATAAGTCGTCCATACCGGTTGATCCGGTCTTATATCTGTCGTAACCCTGAGAATAATTTACCCCTTTATTCTCTTCGGGATATTCCTGATAGCTCACAAGCTCTCCGTCATAAGGAGTAGTATCGTTTCTTGTGCCTCCGAAATAAATATTCTGTCCATCCTTGCGGAAAAATTCGATTATCACTCCTGCGACGAAAGGAATACACAGTATAAAACCGCCTGTAAAATCCAATGCCACAGCTAAAAGAATAAGTATTGCAGCAATTGCTATCTCAACTATCAATACGACTATTTTCTGGAACAGTGTTTCTTCTGTACGCTTTTTCATGATCATCCCTCCGCTCCCTATAAATTATCATGGCCTGATGAGTTTTCCCAGTCCCTTTTCCATTTCGCTCTTCAGCCAGCCGCTTCTGTAGGCAAGTACCATTACATACATTGCTCCTGAAAGCTTTTCGCTGTCTGCGATCTTGGTCTGATTTTCGGATATTTCCTGATCGACGAATCTCCTTACTGAATCAGTATCGAATCCGCCGCAGTCCTCCGCATTGAATATTATCCTGCACAGCATATTGTACAGGTTTATGTCATCGATTATGTCATCGGATGTATCCTCCACATCGCCGTTGACATAATTCATAAGCCTTGCGATGTCCTCAAGCTTCATAGCGCCCCTGAACATATTTATAAGCAATATCCTCAGGATCTGCTTTTCCGAGTACTTCTTTCCCTTGGTAGAAGATACCCAGCCTCGCTTTATCCAGTTCTGGATAGTAGTGCCTTCCAGTCCTGTGAGCTTTGAAAGCTGTGAGAGCGTTAGCCCTCCGGTCGCTTCAAGCACAGGTGATATCTGTGAAAACGCTTCATCTCTGGCTTGTTCAGTAAATTTAAGTGTAGTGCCCGGTATTATTCGCTCCACGTTCGCATCATCTCCTTTCGTGATGATATGATTATATCACAGGTTCATTTGAACCGCAAATCTATTCTCGTGATATTTTCACCGCTTTTTCAGATTTTTTACGCATTTATCTTTGTTTTCCTTTTGTTTTCATATTTTTTTGCGTTTTTTCTCCATTTTTTATTATTTGTAAGAAATGCGTGACAAATCTAAAAAAATGTGGTATAATATTTGTATCTGCTCTTCCATCAGGAGCAGGACATCATTCAGAATGGAGCGATTTTTATGTCAAAGAAACCCTTTTACATCACAACGCCGATCTATTATCCTTCGGGCGATCCTCATATCGGCCACTGCTATACAACAGTTGCCTGCGATTCTATTGCCCGTTACAAGCGAATGCAGGGCTACGACGTAATGTTCCTCACAGGTACCGACGAGCACGGCCTTAAAATAGAACAGAAGGCTGCCGAGCAGGGCGTAACTCCAAAGGAGTACGTTGACGTTATAGTTGATAAATTCAAAGAACTCTGGAAATACATGAACATCTCCTACGACAGATATATCCGTACCACCGATGATTATCACGTAGAAGCCGTTCAGAAGATATTCAAGGCACTTTACGACAAGGGCTACATCTATAAGGGCGAATACTCCGGAAAGTACTGCACTCCCTGCGAGAGCTTCTGGACAGAGTCACAGCTTGACGAACACGGCTGCTGTCCCGAATGTCACAGACCGGTCAAGTTCGCAAAGGAAGAGGCCTACTTCTTCAAGATGTCTCCCTTCGCAGACCGCATAGAGAAGCTTCTTCTTGAGACAGATTACCTCCGTCCCAAGACAAGAGCTGTCGAACTGGTAAACAACTTCATCAAGCCCGGTCTTGAAGACCTCTGCGTTTCAAGAACCTCCTTTACATGGGGCATTCCGGTATCATTCGACGAAAAGCACGTTGTATACGTATGGATAGATGCTCTCTCCAACTATATCACCGCTCTTGGCTATGAGAACTCAGCTCACAATGACTTTGAAAAGTTCTGGCCAGCTGATGTTCACATGGTAGCAAAGGATATCATGCGTTTCCACGCAATAATCTGGCCTGCAATGCTCATGGCTCTCGATCTTCCCCTTCCTAAGCATCTTGCTGTTCACGGCTGGATCACTATGGCCGGCAAGAACGGTGAGGGCGAGAAGATGAGCAAATCACTGGGCAATGTGGTCGATCCATTTGTTCTCGGAGAGAGATATGGCCAGGATGCCATAAGATACCACATCCTCCGTGAAATGGCTCTGGGTGCAGACAGCCTCTTCTCCAACGAGATCATGATAAACCGCATAAACTCTGACCTTGCAAACGGCTTCGGAAATCTGGTTTCACGTACAGTCGCTATGGCTGACAAGTATTTCGGAGGAACTCTCCCCACAGAGCGTGAGAGTGCTGAGATAGATGAGGACTTCAAGTCTGTTATACTGGGACTCCGCTCCGCAGTTGACGGCTTCGTTGACGAAACAAAAATAAAGCAGGCTCTTGAGACTATATTCGAGGGCGTTTCCCGTGCAAACAAGTACATCGATGAGACTGAGCCGTGGAAGCTCGGCAAGGACGAGGCTATGAAGCCAAGACTTGCTGCTGTTCTCTACAATCTCCTTGAGGCTATCCGTATAACCTCAGCTCTTCTCGCACCGTTCATGCCTACTATGCTTCCAAAGGTATGGGAGCAGATCGGCGCATCAGCAGAAGATGTTGAGTACGACAAGCTGGACAAGTTCGGCGTGCTTCCTGCAAATGTTACTGTACACAAGGGCGAGATACTCTTCCCTCGTATAGATGTTGACAAGGAGATCGAAGAGCTCAACGCTATACTCGCAAAGAATATGGAGGCTGCAAAAGCAAAGCTCTCCGCAGCCGAAAAAGGCGATGCTCCCGCAGAGCCTATCGAACTGAAGCCAGAGATAACTATCGATGACTTCGCAAAGGTAGAGATAAGAGTTGCAAAGGTAGTTGCCTGCGAGAAGGTCAAGAAGTCAGACAAGCTCCTCTGCTTGCAGCTTGATGACGGTATGGGCGGCCGCCAGGTAGTATCCGGTATCGCACAGTACTATACTCCGGAGGATCTTATCGGCAAGAAGCTCCAGCTCATTGCCAACCTCAAGCCCGTGAAGCTCAGAGGCGTTGACAGCAACGGTATGATATGTGCCGCAGATACACCGGACGGTATAAAGGTCATCTTCGTGGATGATTCTATCCCTGTCGGCTCAAAGATCCGCTGATAAAAAATAAAGCCATAGCATTTCTGATATTATCGTCAGAAATGCTATGGCCTTTTCGCTTGATAAAGCTTTATGTAATACATACACCAACTCACACTGCCGGATAGGGAGGAACCCAAATGCATCATAATCTATTGTTTGATCTGGATCAGACTTTGCTTGATTTCCACGCTTCAGAGCACCTTGCGCTGAAAGCTGTCATGGAAATGAACGGTCAGACCTTCACAGAAGAGCACTACAATTCGTTCAAGTATATCAACAAAAGCCTGTGGCTCGAATTTGAAAAGGGAATCATCTCCAAAGCCGAGCTTTTCCAGACAAGATTCAGACGCTTATTTGAGGAATGCGGCTGCGATACCGGAAATATGGACCTTCTTGGGATAAACAGCGATTTCATAGATCATATGTCACGGAACGGCGTGCTTATGGACGGAGCGATCGATTGCCTGAAAAAGATCCTGAACACTGTGCCGGACGCAAGGATATTCGTCATCACAAACGGAGTTACAAGAAATGCTTTGGGGCGGATAAATACAACAGGACTGAACGAATATGTATGCGATGTGTTCGTAAGCGACCTGATGGGAGTTTCCAAGCCGGCAACGGAATATTTTGATATTGTGAAAAAAGCTGTCAGCGAGCCTGATGAAAGCTTCATTGTTATCGGTGATTCCCTCACATCAGATATGCTCGGAGCAAAAAACGCCGGCCTTACAAGCTGCTGGTTCATGCCTGAAGGAGATATCAGCGATGCTGTAAAAGAATACTCTATCGACTACACGGCTTCGTCATTTGATGAGCTGTTTGAAGTAATAAAAAAATGGTCAGCCTGATGAATTTTACAGCAATAAGCCCCGGAACAGTCAGCAGACTGCTTCGGGGCTGTATCATATGCCGTTATCGTTCTTATAAGAGCAGCATCAGACTCTTATAAGCTCTTTTGGTATCAGGTCATAGTCATACATTACTTCTGAATGGTTGTCAAGCACCAGCTCTTTATTTACAAGCTCGCCTGTCTCACGGTCATAGGAGTCCTTGTATATCTTTGATATGCGGTAGAATTTTCCGTTCTCCTCAGCAAAATGATGATCCTCCTCCGAGAGCTCATAGCGGTACGGGAACGGACGCTGGCTCCTGAGCTCAGCATGAAGCTCCTCCTTATCACACCATACTATAAGCTGTATATTCTGATCGGTATTATTGCGAAAACGGTAGTCTATATAATTGTAGCTCACAGATGTACCGGAGCTGAAAGGCACTCTCTCCCCCTCATCCGGTGCAAGCGCATCGGAGTGACTGTGGAACTCTGTTACCTCAAGAGGACTGTGGAGAACAAGTCTGTGCAGGGTATTGCTGAGATTGCAGAGGCCTCCGCCGATACCGGGGATAAGCTTGCCGCCGATTATGACTCTTCCGTCCTTGAAACCACGGCGCTTTGTGGTCTTTCCAATAGTATGCCAGAAGGAAAATGTCTCGCCGGGACGTATTATCAGCTCATTCAGCTTCACACAGGCAAGGCGTATATTCACAGCCTTGTTGTACTGGAGCCTCATGTCTATTCCTTTCCCGTGCTTGATAAGATGAGAGCCCTGCTCCCACACAAGATTCGGGAGCAGCCCGTGCAAATAATGCTCAGCAAATTTTTCCTTGCCCATTATATCATGGATATGTCTTACGCAAATTTCCTTCTGTTCCGATATCGCATAGCAGGTCGGGTTTATATCACAGAACAGTTTATCTTTATTCCAGAGCATCGATGATTACCTCTTTGATAGTTATTGTCATTTACATATATTGCCAAGCCCCTTGGCTGAGCGGTCATGCCGCCATATAAACAGTATCAGCTTTTCTATATACCGCTTTTTGCCGATCCAATGCCGGCCGGGAAGCTGAATATAGTGTACGAGAATGCTGGGGATACCGGCTTTATTTGCACCGATGATATCCGTGAAGGTCTGGTCGCCTATGCAGACAGCCTCCCTGCGGCTTACATCCAATAGTCTCAGTGCCTTTTCGTATCCAGTGGTATCGGGCTTTTCTGCATCACATATGTACAGAGTATCTATATTTTTTATAAAGCGCTGTACCCTCTCCTCATCATTATTCGTAAGGAGCAGCGTTTTTAGTCCGGTGCTGTGGATGTGCCTGAAAAGCTCGTCCACCTCTTCATTTGAGTTATCGCCGTGATGTACAAGGGTATTGTCGATATCAAATATCACTGCTTTGAAGCCCATTGCTCTGAGCTTGACATAATCTACCGAAAAAACACTGTCAGCATATGCGCCGGGGTAATACTTCCTAAGAATGCGCCCCATTCCGTCACCTCATCATATGATCGCATACCTTATCGATCTGTTCAGCAAAAGTGCCGGAGAATCTGTTTTCAAAAAAGGCACTGCCTATGGTAAATGACCAGGGTGAGGCTGCTTTCAGTTCATCAAGGCGCTCATAGCTGTTAACGCTGCCGGCTATACACACAGGAGCATTGACCTCTGCAACAAATCTTCTGTTCAGCTCAACAGCATCTCCCGTATATCGGTATCCAAGGAGATCTATGCCGTATGTGCCTTTGCTGATATACTCATTGGCTTCGGAGATCATCCCGTCAATAGTTCCCTCGAGTACAGATGGTCTTCCGTAAACCTCTCCTACAAAGGGCATATACTTCAATCCGTGCTCCTTACAGAAATTGCTTATCCTTTCCGAGAACATGGTACCCATAAGTATATCACAGCCGCACTGTGCCGCTGTTTGTGCTCCGGCAAGACCTTCCTCCTCGGTATATGCAACTACCTCAAGGGCGGTAGTCTTTCCGCATTCTTTCATGTAAGCGAAAAGCCTTTTCATATCCTCAAAAGGCAGGGGCAGTTCCTTGAATCCCCATATGGCAGCCTTTGAGTTTTTGCATTCCTCAAAAATATCAAATGCGTTCAAAACAGTCTTATCGTTATATGTAAGCATTACAATAAGTTCAGGATGATCTGACATATATCCACCCGATTCTATATTTATTATAATTTATATCATAACATATAAAATTAACTTTGTCAAATCAAGCAAAACAAATGACAAAGCAGAAGAAATATGTTATAATATGATAGCAACAACAAAAAGGAGTGAACGAATGAACAAATATAAAAAGCTGGCTGTGAATACCGTGATATTCGCCATAGGAAGCTTCAGCTCCAAGATATTCTCCCTGCTTCTCAATAATCTTTATACCCGCCATATCAGTCCGGCAGGCTTCTACACCAAAACTCTGCTGGAAACAATGGCGCTTTTCCTTCTGCCGGTATTCACTTTTTCTCTTACCGAAGCTATCGTCCGCTACGGACTTGATAAGAACTATGACAAAAAACAGGTCTTCACAACTGCAAGTATTATCTCTCTTTCAGGACTTGCAGCAATGCTGCTTGCAGTTCCGTTGCTGCGCCTGATACCTTTTCTCAGGCCGATCAAGGGATATACCCTGCTGCTGGGGATATATGTGTGTACTTCTGCTATAAGAAGCATTTGCTCACAATTTGTCCGGGCAAGAGGAATGGTCAAGCTCTTTGCACTGGACGGTATCATAACTACATTCACCCTGTTCATATTCAACCTGATCTTCATAGCCGGACTTGAACTGGGAGTAAGAGGCTTTATGATATCAACAATACTGTCAGATGCCTGCTCTGCTATCCTTCTCACGCTTGCAGCAGGACTGGGACGCTTCTTCGATATCAGCAGCTTCAGCCGTCCTCTCGGCAAAAAAATGCTCAGCTTTTCGCTTCCGCTGATACCTACAAGCATCATGTGGATCTTCACCGGCTTCTCCGATCAGATATTCATAGGCAACCTGAAAAGTGATCATGTACAGCTTGGTGAAGATGCTGCCGGAATATACTCCGCCGCCGCAAAGATCCCCAATCTCATATCAATGATATCCACAATATTCTTTCAGGCATGGAATATGTCTGCAATAACCGAAAATGATTCAAAAGACAGGGATATTTTCTATGCCAAGGTCTACAGTGCCTACGAGTCGATACTATTCATAAGCGCTGCCGGGCTGATACTTCTTGTAAAGCCTATATCCGCTATACTCATCAATTACAGCACCTTCCCTGAATACAGCAGGGCTTACCTGTATACGCCCCTTCTGATAGCGGCAGCAGTGTTCACCTGCTTTGACCTTTTCCTGTCAAGCATATATACCGCCACTCAGCATACCAAAAATGCTTTCTTCACAATTCTTTTAGCGTGTATCGCAAATATAATCCTGAATATCTGCATAATACCGGAATGGGGAATACAGGGAGCAGCTCTGACTACATTCCTCAGCTATCTGCTCTGCTACTGTATAAGAATGATCGATGCAAGATACTATGTACCATTCAGATTTTCCGCAGGCAAAAATGTAATGAATACGGGACTCCTCCTGACAATGTGTGCAGTGGGTATCTTCCGCCCGGCAGGAAATATGCTGTGGCTGACCATGCTGGCAGCAGCGATAGTGTTCCTGAATTACGGAGCTCTGCTGACAACTGTAAAAAAACTGATAAAGAGATAATAATACAAGGCAGTATTCATAATACTGCCTTTACATTATGCCTAATGAGGGTAAATACTTATTGTGAAATATTTACAAAATTATACAAGTGTTCATAAATATCATTTACTTTCACAGATAGCTGTGCTATAATCAAAATGTATAAATATGTAAAGGCGAGCCGGAAAAATAGGCAGTTCTCAGCCCGCCGCCCCCCTCAATCAAAAAGGAGTTTATTATGGCAGAAAAAACAAGATTACTCTCTCAGAGAGCGGTCGCTGTTATTGCTGCCGCATTTGTCATGCTGACAATGATGATGATATCACCAGCTGTCAAAGAAACAAATGCGGCCGGTACAGACCTCTATGTAGGCTATTCCGGCAAAAGCAATAACTTTTCGACCGTACAGGAAGCAGTCAACAGGGCTGCAAGCATCAATCCGACCAGCGAAAGCAGCAGAGTCACTATCCACATCGCTCCGGGTACATACCGTGAACAAGTGGTAGTGCAGACACCTTTCATTACCTTTGTCAACGATGAGCCTTCAAAGGGCGACGTTGTCCTCACATGGTACTACGGCATAGGCTATAAGTACTACAGCGCTAATTCCAAGGGATATTACGATGCAGGACTTGCAAGCTCAAAGTCCTCAAAGAACGTTGCAAACTACCGCTGGGGCGCAACTGTTCAGCTCTGGCCGAAGGCTTCTAACTTCAAAGCAAAGAACATCGTTTTTGAAAACTCATTCAACCGCTATCTCACAAAAGAAGAAATTGCGGACGGTGTTGAATGTACCAATGAGACTCTGACCGTTCAGCGCTACAACGGCGTTGACGTTCAGTCAAAAGCTTATACCGAGCGTGCAGCAGCTCTCTCAGCTGACGCTTCATACTGCGAGTTCCTGAACTGTAAATTCCTCAGCAGCCAGGATACTCTCTATACCGGTGCTTCCCCTCAGTACTATAAGAACTGCCATATAGAGGGCCAGACCGATTATATCTTCGGAGGCAGCAATGCTGTATTCGATTCATGTGACCTGGTATGGAAGGGCTACAGCAGCGGTTCTGTAGGCGGATATATAACTGCCGCAAGATCACAGGGCAGTCCTTATACCGGCTATCTTTTCAATAACTGCAAGGTAGTTCCGAGCAATAACCTTACAGTAACCGCCGGCTATTTCGGCAGGCCATGGCGACAGGATGCACAGGTTATATTCCTCAACACTACCCTTGCAAACGAAAATATGATAAGATCCGAAGGCTGGACTTCTATGAGCGGCGTACAGCCGGAAACTGTTGACGGTTTCAAGGAGTACGGCACAAAGCTCTCAAACGGTTCTCCGGTAAGCACCTACGGAAGAAAAGGACATACCCTTTCAGCTTCCGATGCACAGAGCATAAATCTCACAAGCTATATGAACAACTGGACGCCCTCTTACATGAACGGCTCCGGTAACGAAAACACCAATACAAATATCAGCGATGCAATAACTCTTTGCGGCGGCTGGTATGAGGAAGGCTTTGCAGAATGGGACAGCTCAAAGATAGGCAGCAATGTAAAGGTAAGCTATGCTCTCGCCGGAACCTCCTCATTCACATCTGTTGACTCAGAGCTTATCAGAGGAAACCGTGTGGATATCCCCGGACTCAAGGGCAATACCAGCTACACAATAAAGATCGAGGGCTCCTCCGGCAGCGCTCAGTGTACTGTAAAGCCTATGTCATTTGACCGTTCAGGCTATGCTCACTGGAATTACAGCTCCGGTGTCGGCGCTTACAATAATGACGGTACGCTGAAATCCGGCGTAACTGTTATCTATGTTACAAACTCAAATAAGGATACCATCAGCTACGGCGGAAAGACAGGCCTTTTCAATATCTTTGCCGCTGATCCCTCAGATGTTGACTTCAGACTTATCGGCAGCATCGATGTTCCTGCCGGTGCAAAGGCAAACGACGGCCAGCAGAATGACGGTTCTAATATGCTTTACATGAAGGGCGGCAAGAACGTTACCGTTGAGGGAATCGGTTATGACGCTGCTCTCAATCAGTGGGGCTTCGATATGAAGCACTCCACAAGCTGCGAGGTACGCAACCTCTGGCTTGGAAAATACCCCGATGACGGTATCTCCATGTCAGGCGGAAGCTCAAGCAAATCCTCACATATATGGGTACATAACAACACTATCGAAAAGGGTTACAACGCCTATGCCGGAAACGGTATCGTTGACGACGATAAGGCTGACGGCGACGGCTCCACCGATATCAAGTGGACAGAATACGTAACTATCTCCTACAATATCTACAAAGACTGCCATAAAACTTCCCTTGTAGGCGGCGGTACTACCCACGAGCAGGACTGGATAACCTACCACCATAACTGGTTCAACAACACCGAATCACGTAACCCTCGTGTCAGAAATGCACACGTTCACAGCTACAACAACTACTTCTACAATAATAAGCAGTACGGTATCGGAGCTTCATACAACTCCAAGGTCTTCTCAGAGGCTAATTACTACGAAAAGACCTATCTGCCGCTGGACGCTGTAAATATGGGCAGCGATGCTTATTCCGGCACTATCAAGTCATACGCAGATAAGTTCGACAGCTGCGATATGGGCAGCGGTCTGGCTTACGCTATCGTTAATTCAAAAGGCGACAAGCCGTACATCGGCAACCTCAAGTCCGGTGGAGACGCTTACGACAATTTCGATACCGACAGCTCAAAGATGTACAGTTCCTATGCTGTACAGACTCCCGATGCTGCAAAGGCTGAGGTCACAGAGTATGCCGGACGCATGAGACAGGGCAAGGCCTACAACAGCGGCTCCACAGACGATGATCCGCCAATTATCATCGATCAGCCCATGAGAAGTGAACTCATCAGCCGCCTCGATATAAAGGATACCACATACGGTTCTGCATGGTCTATCGCAGAAAACGCCCAAGTCGGCGATAAGGCATTCGGTGACCGTGAACACGTTATCGCTTCACTGCCATCTGCCCTCATTGGTTCCGAGCATATCATCACTGCCTGTGACTCAAAGAAAACTGATTCTGACCTGGCTGTTCTCACAGCAGCAAAGGATATCACTGTATACGTTGCACTGGATGACAGAGTATCACCTGTTCCCTCATGGCTGAACAGCTTCAAGAAAAACGGCACTGTAGTTGAGATAAACGATACTGAGACTGTAAGGCCATTCAGCGTTTACGAAAAGACTATAAAGGCCGGCGACAGCCTTGTTCTCGGCACTAACGGAATGAGCGGTGCCTGCATGAATTATATAGTTTTTGCAGCAGAAAATACAGAGGTCGTTACAACAACTACTACGGCCACTACCAACACAACTACGACCACCACCACAACTGCTCCTCAGCCTGAGGATATAGTCTGGGGCGATGCAGACTGCGACGGAAGCGTAAAGATGAATGACGCTGTTCTCATTATGCAGTCCATATCTAACGCTGACAGATACGGTATTGACGGCTCGGAAAATACCTGTATCACAGAAAAGGGTCAGCGGAATGCAAATGTGTTTGAAAATCTCAGCAGCGGTATCACTCCAAAGGATGCCCTCCAGATACAGTTCTGGCTCCTCCACCAGATACCGTCCCTTGATCCTAATTACCAGCAATAAAGGCTTCCATATAAGCAGCTTGGCTTATGTAATAAGGTATACGTTAGTTATTTAGTGGGGCTCCTTTTGAAAAAGGAGCCCCACTAAAACTTTCAGTTTTAATTTTTGCTCAGAAAGTTTTTCCCCGAGCAACTAACGTACACTTCTGCATAAGCATGGCAGCTATACGGAAGCCTTTTGTTTATTCTGTTTCATATGTCTGAACTCGGTAGGCGAAAGGCCTTCTGATGAGCGGAACTGTCTTACAAAATAGTTATAGGAGGAATATCCGCAGAGGCGTGATATTTCTGTTACAGAGAGCTCTGTTTCAGTGAGGAGCTTTTTGGCATTTTCGATCCTGAAGCCTATCATCTCCTCGATTATGCTCTTGCCGAAGAAGGCCTTATATATCTTTTGGAGATAGCTTTTACTGAGATAGAGATTATCCGCTATATCGCTTATATTCCATGAATACTCGGGATTCTTCATTATCCTGTTCCTGAGGGCACAGAGTTTCTCGAACTGAGGATTTGCACTGTTTTCGGAAGTATTATATGCGTACACCTTATTCACAGTTGACTTATACATAGCATCGCTTAGGCTTACGGTATCACTCAGGGACTGAGTAAAAAGTCCGACTGAGAAATCTATATCCAGATCATCGCCCTGATCGAAGCGAAGCTCCTTAAGACTTATGCACAATGCATCGTAAATAGCAGCAGCTCTGCCCGGCTTGAACGAGATAACGCACATTGTCTGTGTATTCCACATACCGCATATCTCATTTTCCTTAGTACAGTCTTTCAGCAGCCCTGCAAATGCAGCGGAAAGCTCGTTGCACTTCTCCTCGCCGCTGCGGTAGTAGGTATTCTTTATACCAATAAGCTCTATCGTTATGAAATCAGCAGAACCGGTAGGCGGAGCAGAGCTCATGCGCTTGGCAAATTCCTGCTCGATACCGCTTCGATTCAGCATACCTGTTATCTTATCGTAAAGCAATGCCCTGTTGGTGCTGAGGATGGTATGGGACATAACATCCTTTATCCGAACAAGCTCCAGAGCCACATTTACATAGTTGATCCACTGGAGATAGATAGAGCTGAATGTGATCGGTCTTTTGCCAAAGGACACTGAGCAGTATCCGAAAAAATTGTCATTGTAATGCAGCGGAGATATGTAATACGCCATAGGATATTTCCTCTCTGCACTGTAATCAGGCAGAAGGTCGCCGGAGCTGAAATATTCTCCCACATTGTACTCACGGTTGACCGAAGACTTTGCCAGCAGTATCTTCACCTCATCACCGCATCGGAAATTAAGCTTGTCCTGATATATGCCCTTAGTGGAATCAACATACTTTTTAGTAAGGCATATCCGCAGATGAGCCATTTTGTACAGCAGATAGGTATAGTTATCAAGTCTGTCCGAGAATACCGATGGGCTGTCAGCATTAGTGATATCAAACAGCATATCTCCGTAGAGAAGGTTATTCTCGTAGAGACTGTTCACGATGTCGCAGCGCTTCTGATCCTTATGTACAGGCTTGACGATATGGCAGCCGCAGCTATGTCCGATACGAATGGTGCCGTTCTCGTTTGGTACCTTCGGGCACAGCTTTCCGGTTATGACTCTGTAAAGCCGGCGAAAGGCTTCAGTTCCAAGCTGGAAATTCGGACGGCTGAAGGATGTTATTGAAGGCTCTGCTTCTGCTCCGTCAGCGGAAGCATCGTATCCCGTGACAGCTATATCCTCAGGTACTCTTATACCGGCAGCAGCCAGTGCCTTACACAGTGATATGGCAGTGATGTCATTTCCGCAAACCACGGCATCAGGCATTGAAAGCTGTCCGTTGATTATTTTTTCAGCAAAACGCTTTGCAGCTTCGATCCAGAAATCTCCGTAATGGCAGCAATTCTTGTCCACAGCAAGACCATGATTCTTCATTGAATTTATATAGCCCTTGAGCCTTTCCTCGGAAACATATGCATTCTTCGGGCCGGTAAGGCAATATATCCTTTTGCATCCATGCACCTCGATAAGGTGATCTGTCAGCGCCTCAAAGGCATTGCAGTCGTCAACTGATGTAGTCTCAAAGCTCTTATGGTCCCTTGAATCCAGCAGCATTACAGGCTTTCCGGAAAGAGTGAGAAAATCGTCTATATACGATCGTATCTCCTCGCTGTAAAAGGTATTCCTGTCATAGAGGAAGCCGTCGAACCTGTCCGAAAGGATAAGGTCGAAGATAAGCTTCTCGGTATCCTTATGTGCGGAACCAAGATAAAAATTATGAAGCGGAGAAATAACAGCTATATCACAGTTGCTCCTGAATGCCTGTGTTACTATACCACGCATTACCTCTTCCTGAAAATCAACATGGCAGTCAGTGATTATGACGCCTATCAGGAGCCTTTTTTTCATAGCAGCACCCTCCTTTCTCCGCAAAATTCTCAATAATACATTTATATGTACTATTCTATCATATATCGAAAAATAATGCAAGACAATAATGCATATTTTTTCCTGAGATTTAAAATAATCTCCTGAAGATGATAGTATATGCAATTGAAAAAATGCGAAAATAGTGTATAATATAATTGCAGACCACATATAAGCCCATGAAATGCCGCCGCTCTTCAGGGGATATTTACTGCTGATTTGCAGCAGAGCAGAGGTATATCCGGCTTAGAAATGTATCTGCACGCTTTGTCCGCATATCTTCATTCCGTTCTGAGTGGAAGGAATAGGCGCTTTCCAATCATCCGGCCGGAGGTTCAGGCGGAACAGAGCATGGCTGTGATTTTTTACAGGCACTTTATTCCCCTCTAATTTTTTCACTGCCATAAAAAGCAGTGATATCGGGCCTTACATTGCAGTTGTTCTGCGATGTGGTGTGAAAGGCTCGTAACTCTCCATATCTCTCTCCGAAGACTCCTCATTTAATTGAGGAGCATTTTTTTACCTGAACAACTGAATACCATATCAGCATATAAAAAGCCATAGAGAATCTGTATCTTCTCTATGGCTTTTCTTTTACATATCCTGTATCGTCTTCCACAGCTCCATCGCAACATCAGCACTTACCCCTGCTGTGACCGCAAGTTCCTCCGCAGAAGCTCCTTTCAGATTGGCTATGGTCTTGTACTTTATCATCAGCTTTGCAGCCTTCTTCTCGCCTATGCCCCTTACATTGAGCAGCTCAGAGCTGTAGGTCTTTTTCTTATGTCTTGAATGCATGAAGCTGACTGAATAGCGGTGTACCTCATCCTGTATCCTCGTCACAAGATCAAAGGCAGCCTTGATACTGTTTATCTGTATCTCACTCCCACCGGCAGCAATCGCTCTGGTGCGGTGCTTGTTATCCTTTACCATTCCGAAAAGAGGTATATCCTCCAGTCCCAGTTCCTTCAATACAGGCTGGATGGCATGAACGTGCCCTTGTCCTCCGTCAAGGAGTATCAGGTCGGGCTTTCTTGTAAAGAACTGATCTCCCTCGCCTGTTATGATATGAGTGAGCCGCCTTCTCAGCACCTCCTGCATAGAGCCGTAGTCGTTCTGCTGCGCCTGCTCCTTGATCGTGAAGCGCTTGTATGCACGTTTCAGCGGCCGGCCGTCCTCGAATACTACCATTCCTGCCACCATTGATTCTGATGACAGATTGGATATATCATAGGCCTCGATATACTTCGGCGGCACAGACAGTCCGAGGCATTTTGCAAGCTGCTCCAGTGCTATGACCTCACGGCCTGTGCGGTCGTTTTTCAGTGCGGCATACTCGGCGCTGTTATTCACCGCAAGCCTTAGCAATTCAAGCTGTCTGCCACGCTGAGGCACATGGAGCGCCACCTTATGCCCTGCCTGCTGCTCCATAAGCTCCGCCAGCAGCTCGCCGTCCTCGGGCATATGATCGATTATCACCGTTTTCGGAATATCAGTGCGGCTGTAATAGAACTGAAGCATAAATGAGCCGAGGACATCCTCACCGTCCTCCGGCTTGTCGAAGCCGAATACAGCCTTGTCAAAAAGCCTGTTCTCACGGTACATCAGCACCGATACATATATACCGTTATAGTACTCCGCTGAACCAATAACGTCTGCGGAGTCAACTCCGCTGTTGATTATCTTCTGCTTTTCAGCAGCTTTTCTTACAGCCTTGATGCGGTCACGAAGCAATGCCGCTTTTTCAAAATCAAGCTCCTCTGCGGCAGCATTCATTTCAGCCTCCATGCGCTCAACTGAATCAGCACTGCCGTTTTTGATGAAATCCACAGCCTGGCCGATGATCTCATTATACTCCTCTTTGCTGACTTTGCCCCGGCATACGCCCATACAGTTCTTTATGTGGTAGTTGAGACAGGGACGCCCCTTTCCGAAATCCTGCGGAAACTTCCTGTGACAGGTGGGAAGCATGAAAACACGGTTCACCTCATCCACAGTTTCTCTGGTTATAGCTCCGCTGGTATAGGGGCCGAGGTAGCTGCCGGACTGTACAGTGTTCTTTTCGTTGGTTATCCGGGGATATTCCTCATTGGAAATGCGTATATAGTGATAGCCCTTGTCGTCCTTAAGCAATATATTGTACTTGGGCTTGTGCTGTTTTATAAGGCTGCATTCCAGCAGCAGGGCTTCATATTCACTGTCAGTCACGATAAAATCGTAATCGTATACATTGGATACCATTGCTGCGACCTTAGCTGTATGGTCGGGATTCTCACGAAAATAGCTGCTGACACGGTTGTGAAGGTTCTTTGCCTTGCCAATGTAGATTATCCCGTTCTCCCTGTTTCGCATTATGTATACTCCGGGAGACTGGGTGAGCCTTGATGTTTTATTTCTCAGATACGGAAGTCTTGGATTCATTTTCATCCCTCAATTTATCGGACCGTCCTCGCTGGCTAATGTTCCGTTTATCGCATCGATATAAAGCTTATCAGGATAGCTGCTGCTTTCCAGATGAACTAACCATACAAGTCTGATACGGCCGTCCAAGCTATACACCATAAGCTCAGGTTCTCCGCTTATCTTCGCATCATAGTTCCTTTCAGCAAAATTAGCTGCAAACTCAGCAGAATATTTCGGTTCTGTTGATATATCTATATCAGGAACAAAACTATTGCTGACACGGGTAACATTTCCCTCATGGTCAACACTAAGCTGTGCGCTGCCGTTTACGATCATGCCATTATAGAACTGATCAAAGTTATAATAATATCCACCGTTGATCTGGTGTTTTTCATTGAATCTCAACTCATTTTCAGGATCGGAAGAGCCCATTATATCTGCAAACTCTTTCAGTGTCTCCATAGCGTCAGCTTCATTCTTTACGACCACATTGCTGAGCTTATCACCTGTTATCACATCTATCCTGTCCGAATTATAAGCATATTCGATCTCGGGCTCTTTTCCGCCGTTAAGTTCTTTGATGTCGCTGACTGTCAAAGTTTTGACCTTATATTTTTCAGAACTGCTGCTCTTGGAAGAACATCCGGTCAGTATCAGCAATGCCGCACTGAAAGCTGATATGAGCTTTATGCAGCTGATCCTCAATGATATCATCTTCTTTTATTGTCTGTTGAAGTAGTCTATACCTCCGTTTGGCCGGAAATAAGTGCGTATATAGCCGTCTGTAGACAGTATTACAAATTCATTCGTTGCTTCAAGGTAGTATACTCCGTCGCCGTCCTCAGCTTCTACCTTGTACAGCGCATCCGGATTATTTATTACATCACTTGCACCCTGTTCGTATTCCTGTGCAGTTTCATACCCGAAATCATCCTTGAATTCACCGCCGTGCTTCTCAAAATGCTGGTTCAGCAGCTTCTTGTTCCTGAAACGGTACTCAACATAATCGCCTACGGACTGATCTTCGGCGGAAGTCGTAGTTGTTACAGCCGCTGTAGTGGTAACAGTTGTAGTAGTCTTGTTCTTCTTATTTTTCTTGTTCTTCTTTGTTGATGTTGTATGCTCATTCTCTTCCGTGGCCGAAGTCGTGGTAGTCTTTATCTTCTTCGTTGTCTCAATGGCAGTTGTATTCTTTGCCTGCTTGTCAGAAGTGGTGACTATGTCATCTGCGTCCTGGAAGTGGTCGCTGCTTATCACATCAGAGCCGGCGGATGAAGAGCTGCCCTTGTCTCCGCCCTTAAGTGCGCCTGCTCCTATTATTATGAGAAGCAGCACTATCACTGCGGATAATACGGCGATAATTATATTTTTGTTCTTACTGCTCATAAAGATACCTCCTACAGTGAGCTGTTTCACAATATCATATATTTCCGATGACGAATTCAAATCCCAGAAGCACTGCCAGAAGTCCGAAGTTTATAACCGTGAACACCAGCATATACCGTCCTGTCTTTGCTCCCTCTGCCTGACGGTAGAACTGGAAGGATATAAGGCTTGCAAGAGAAGCTATTACCGTACCAAGTCCGCCAAGGTCTGCTCCCAGCATTAGCTTGGTGCCGTTATCTGTGAATCCGGCCAGCATTACCGCCGCCGGGACATTGCTTATCGCCTGTGAAAGCGCTGCTGATATCAGCAATTCCCTGCCTTCAAGTATTCCGGAAAAGAAGCTGCTCACTTCATCTATACGAGCAATATTTCCCACGAACACAAAGAAGCACACAAATGTCGCCAGCAGTGCATAGTCAACCTTTTTCAGCAGTCTCCAGTCAAACACGAGCACTATTGCCAGTGAACCTGCAAGGCATATAAGGTCAGGAACTATGCGGAATACCGTCAGCAGACACAGAACGAACATCGCTCCGTAGGCACATCCCTTCACGGCTGATACGTGTACATCCTTGCTCTCAGGTGCATCACACGGTGTTTTCGGAAGAAGTAATGTTAGAAGCAAAACACATATAAGTCCGGCTGCACCTGCCGGGAGCATGGTCTTTATGAAAACCGAGGCAGTCAACCCAAACTCATCATAAAGATATAGGTTCTGCGGGTTTCCCACCGGAGTGAGCATACTTCCCATATTAGCCGCTACTGTCTCAAGAACTATTGTCATTATGCCGCTCTTTTCATCAGGTATCCGGCTGTATATAAGAAGAGTCAGCGGAACAAACGTTATCAGTGCAACATCATTTGTGACCAGCATAGCACTGAAAAAGCATATCAGCACCATGACTACGCCAAGCCTGCGGATATTTCCGGTATGCCGCAGGATAAATCCGGTGACATGGTCGAATATGCCTATGCTCCGGAAGCCTGCAACAGCAGCCATTAGTGCGGCAAGCTCAATGAGTACAGTACGGTTTATGTATCCGGCATACTCTTTATCAGGAGTAATTATGAACATGGTGACAACGGCAGCAACAAATGCTATCGCCAGCACCGGCTGTGATTTTATGAAACCTTTTATTTTTTCCATGCTCAGATCAGTATCCCTTCAAAATGATCCATTTCATGCTGGATGATCTGTGCCTCAAAGTCACGGAGAATTACTTTTTTCCGCTTGAAATTCCTGTCACGATATTCTACTGTTATCATTGCTCTCCGCTGTACAGGACGGCTTCCCTTAAGAGAAAGACAGCTCTCCTCAGTATCATAGGTCTTAGCAGAACGGTCAGTTATTACCGGGTTTACCATAACTACAGTCTTTCCGCCAATTATAGCTGCAAGTACAGTCTTGCTCTCGCCTATCATATTTGCTGCAAGCCCTACACAGTGCTCCTTGTTTGCTTCAAGAGTGTCTGCAATATCACGGATGAGCTGCATATCATCACGGGCAGCAGGTACTGACTTTATTTTTAGGAAGGATGTATCCTTCACGATATCTCTTACCATTGTTTCATCTCCAATATATGTTATACAGTGCCATAGCAGCAGATAATGTGTTTTCAAAAACACTGCGGCACTTTGTATCGTCTAAGATTTATTATAAACTATCAGAAAAAAATAGTCAAGAACAAGAGGGCAACTGCCGGTAATATGGATATTCTGCCGAAAAAGCAGGTGTTTTCAGGCGTTATTTTTCATAATAAACTATTGACAAAACACGTAAAATATGTTAAACTTATTGCAAGTAAAATATGTTATCTATCATAAAGGAGGATGGTCTTATGGGAAATGAACTCAATCAGGACAAGGATAAACGTGATCAGGCTATCGAGGCAAGCGTAAAGCTTTTTCTTGAGCACGGCATCAGCGATGTGAAAATGACTGATATCGCTGACGAATGCGGCATTGGCGTTGCCGCCCTGTATCGCTATTTTGATACCAAAACCGGTATTGCTATCGAAGCTATGACATACCTGTGGAATGAACTGAAAAATATGTTCAGCGGCGTATTTGAATCAGATATTTTTCTCAGGCAATCCGGACTTAAACAGGTAACTGATCTTATGAGAATGTTCCTGGTACTCTATGAGGCTCACCCCTCATTCATGAAGCTGCTCAGCGAATTTGATCTGCTGATGATAACAGAAAGAGTGTCAAAGGATGAACTGAAGGAATACGACAAGTCAGTGATAAACTTCTATCCTGTCATTGAAAAATCCTTTATGACGGGTATTGCAGACGGAACTATCCGTGATGATGTTGACTTCAAGCTGTTCTATGTTTCATATGCACACGCACTCATGGCGGTAAGCCAGAAGCTTATCCGTGGAGAGATACTGCCTTCAGACGACTTCTCTGCCGGAGCAAAGGAGCTGGAAATGCTCATCGAAAGCGCTTCATATTATCTGAGAAAGAATTGAATATACTCAGCAAAACAGCCATAAAGGAGAGTCTCCTTTATGGCTGATATTTTTTCATATTATACTAAGGGAAAGCTGTCTGCTGTCATTCCTCAAAAAGTGGTGTTGAGAAGTATCTCTCAGCCGTATCAGGCAGTATCGTAACAACTGTCTTGCCCTCGCCCAGCTTCTCTGCCAGCTTAAGTGCAGCGGCAACATTGGTACCGCTGGATATACCGCACATTATGCCTTCCTTGCTGGCAAGATCCTTGGCGGTCTGGATAGCTTCTTCATCAGTAACGATGTAAATATTATCGTATATCTCCTTATTTAGTATGGGCGGGATTATTCCATCACCAATGCCCATCTGGAGGTGAGTTCCGATAGTTCCTCCGGCAAGGATAGCAGCATTCTCCGGCTCAACTGCCCATATCTCAATGTCAGGATACTGAGCCTTGAGAGCTTCACCGATGCCGGTGATAGTTCCGCCCGTTCCTATACCGGAGCAGAATCCGTCGATCTTCACCGCTGTCTGTTCAAGTATCTCAAGAGCTGTATGATACTTATGTGCGTTGGTGTTATTGGGGTTTTCGAACTGCTGGGGAACGAATACATTCTTATCCTCCGCAGCCATTCTGAGAGCGGTATTGAGACATTCCTCAATACATTTACCGATATCACCGTCGTCATGGATGAGTATTACCTCTGCGCCATAGTGGCGTACAAGCTTTCTTCTCTCCTCGCTTACAGAATCCGGCATGATTATTATTGTCTTATAGCCCCTTACAGCGCCCACAAGAGCAAGACCTATGCCCTGATTGCCGCTGGTAGGCTCAACTATTATGGTATCCTTATTTATGAGTCCCTGCTTTTCAGCATGGCGTATCATATTGTATGCAGTACGTGTCTTTACAGAACCGCCAACGTTCAGACCCTCAAATTTTACAATTACATCAGCATTTCCTGGTTTGTTCATGCGGTTGAGCTTTATCATAGGTGTATGTCCGATAGCATCGAGTACGTTTTCGTATATCATTATTCTTTCTCCTTGAAATAAGACTGTCACTTTTTCATACTTTTATATTATATACCATAACGCCTGTTTTTGCAATAGGTTTAAAAATTTTTCTAAGCCTATAAAAGTACTATGCATAGCCTAAAACAGAAATGGGACGGCCAAGCCGTCCCATAATTCTTACTTATTCTTTACTGCTTCCTTTACAGTCTTTGCGATATTCTCAGCTGAGAGACCAAACTCCTTGAGCAGGTCAACAGCAGGTCCTGAGTGACCGAACTCGTCGTTCACACCTATCTTAACTACCTTTACAGGACAGCACTCTGTAACTGCTTCTGCAACAGCAGAACCAAGTCCGCCGATAATGCTGTGTTCCTCAGCAGTTACGATAAGACCGGTCTCCTTTGCACACTTGCATATAAGCTCCTTATCAAGAGGCTTGATTGTGTGGATATTAACCACTCTTGCGGAGATGCCGTCAGCTTCAAGCGCCTTTGCAGCCTCAACTGCCTCGTTTACCATAAGACCGGTAGCAACGATAGTTACATCACTTCCGTCCTTCATGGTAACACCCTTGCCAAGCTCGAACTTGTATGTTGCAGCATCATTGATGACCGGTACTGCAAGACGTCCGAAACGCATATATACAGGGCCGTTAAAGTCCAGAGCAGCCTTTACAGCAGCCTTTGCCTCAACATCGTCACAGGGATTGATGATAGTCATTCCGGGGATAGTTCTCATAAGAGCGATATCCTCATTGCACTGGTGTGTAGCGCCGTCCTCACCTACGGATATACCTGCGTGAGTTGCGCCTATCTTAACATTGAGATGAGGATAGCCGATAGAATTGCGGACTATCTCATATGCTCTTCCGGCAGCAAACATTGCGAATGTGGATGCGAATGGTATCTTTCCGCAGGCAGCAAGACCGGCTGCAACGCCCATCATATTTGCCTCTGCGATACCGCAGTCAAAGAAACGATCCGGATAAGCCTTCTTGAATATGCCTGTCTTTGTAGCAGCAGCAAGGTCAGCGTCAAGGACTACTAAGTCCTTGTACTCCTCAGCAAGATCTCTGAGCGCCTCACCATAGCTCTCTCTGGTAGCCTTTTTTATAACATCTGCCATTTTCTCAGCCCTCCAATTCCTTTAACTGTGCTTCGAGCTCGGACATAGCCTGCTCGTACTGCTCCTTGTTGGGAGCTGTACCGTGCCAGCCAACCTGATTTTCCATGAATGATACGCCCTTGCCCTTTACAGACTTCTGTATTATAGCTACAGGCTTGTCTGTGATCTTTGAAGCCTCATCGAAAGCTGCCTCGATACTGTTGAAATCATGAGCGTCCATTGTTATAACGTGCCAGCCGAAAGCTGCGAACTTATCTGTGATAGGCTCAGGAGAGCATACCTCAGTAACAGGACCGTCTATCTGGAGGCCATTGTTATCTACAACTGCAACGAGGTTTCCGAGGCCGTAGTGAGCGGCAAACATTGCTGCCTCCCATACCTGTCCCTCTTCTATCTCACCGTCGCCGAGGATGGTGTATACATTATAGGACTTTCCGTCAAGCTTAGCTGCAAGAGCCATACCGCAGGCAGCTGATATACCCTGTCCAAGAGAACCGCTTGACATATCGATTCCGGGGATGTGAATGCAGGGATGTCCCTGAAGAAGTGCTCCGATGTGACGGAGTGACTTCAGCTCTTCCTCCGGGAAGTAGCCCTTCTGTGCCAGCACTGAATAGAGTGCCGGTGCTGTATGTCCCTTTGAGAGAACGAATCTGTCTCTGTCAGGAGCGTCAGGGTTCTTCGGATCAACGTTCATCTTGTTGTAGTAAAGGTATGTCAGAGTATCGCTTATTGAGAGCGAACCGCCGGGATGTCCGGATTTAGCGTTATAAGTTCCCTCGATAACGCCCATTCTTACCTTACAGGCGATCTTTTGCAGATCCTTTTTCATTGATGCGTCCATAATAACCTCCAGTTTTATTACTTAACGGCAGAAACCGTTTTCGTTTTATTTGAGGACGATCTCAGAGATCGTCATATCATCATATTTATTGCCTTTTTCAACCTCGACCGCAGTTATCCTGATCTTTGTAACTCCCGTCATTCCAAGACTGATGCACCTCGGATATTTGGGAATGTAGCTGGTTGAAAGGTAGTATTTCATATTCAGCGGATATTCTCCGTCAGTCTCTATCTGTATCTCAGAAGGCCGGCAATTCTTGTAGAATGTATCGGAATTCGTGAGCAGGCCGTTGTATATCGCAAGATATCCACTGCCTGATTCTCCTGAAAGGCTGATATCAATGTACTCGCCTTTGCCTGTGCCCTCCTTGCCCTCGCACCAGCAGGTGCTAAGGTCGCCGTCAAAGAGATTTTCTGCACCATAGGTATGAGTTTTTCCGCCGTCCTTTATGGGATCCAGCACTGAGCTCGCTGTTGCAGACGGGTGAAGGTCACTGCTGCCAAGATCCTTTATGCAGATGACCTCCAGCTCCGGATCATATTTCACCATGTCCTTTGCCTGGATGTCAATGAATCCGTCACGGAATATCTTCCCTTCGTTGATATCCCGGTTGAGCTGACCGGAAAGATTGAAATGCAGTTCAATATCCGCATTGTATTCCCTGTTCAGGTAACCGTAGAACACCGAAACAGGCGCTCCGCAGAAGTACTCGCCAAGATCTCCGCCGGAGACCGGAAAGTCCCCAAGGAAATTGTAGCATTCTTTATATGTCATTCCCACACGAAAATCATCTACCGCCGCTCCCCCTGCATAGACATTGATCTTTTCGATCGTGGAGCTGCTGTCTGCCAGAAGCTTTTTCAGCTCATCCTTGACCTCCGGGAAATTATCTCTATCCTCAATGAGATCATTCTGGGATCTGTCTGTGAAGTAGAATTTCACATCAGGGAAGACCTCATAGTTGTACATGGCGTATATACCGGGCAGATAGTCCATTTCAAGCTCGAACTCACCGTCCATTTCATAAACAAGCTCGCTGACCTTGGAACCGATCAGGCTCGGAAGATATCTCTCACCGGTCACATCTATGGGATCCACATTTACTCCCGGCGCAGAAGTACCTTCGGGAGCATCAGTGCTGAGCTCTTCTTCCGGAGAAGGCTTCAGCGGACTTGTAACAGTAACGGTGCTTTTTACATTCTCTTTTGAGCTGCTCTCCGAGCTGCTGTCGTCATACTCACTGCATCCGAAGACTGTGCCTGCAAGAAGCAGTGACGCAGCAAGAGCTGCTGTTCGTTTAAAGATCATTGCCGCACCTCCTGACTATCTCGTCTATCAGTTCCGCAACTGCGCCCTCATCGTTTGTCCTGGTCAGCACAAGATCAGCCTTTTCCTTGACTGAGTCCTCTGCATTGGCCGGACAAGCTCCCAGGTCGGCAGCCTTTATCATTTCGATATCATTGTCAAAATCTCCCACAGATACAAAGGTGAAGTCCTCAAATCCGGGAAGCTTCCTGTACTCCTCAAGCGCTGAGCCCTTGCTCACGCCCTCCGGAAGCATTTCATAGAACATCTCGGATGATTTCACAAAGCTCAGTCCATGGCAGTCAAGCTGCCTAACAAGAATTTGTATGTAATCCATATCCTCAGGGGACATAGAGAAAAGCACCTTCAGCCAGCCGCCCTCCTCAATGCTCTCAAGCTCCTGATAGAAAGGCGTTATACCGCATATCTTCGTATGCAGGAGCTGATAATCATTATTTCTGAAAACATAGGTACCGTCAGTCTTGAGCACCTCTCCCCCAAGCTCAGGCATGGCTTCAAGAATAGATATTGCTGCTTTCTTTGCATTTTCCGGCAGAGGATGTGTGAAAAGCGTCTCTCCGGAAGTATAATCATGGATAGCCGCTCCGTTGTACATTATCACAGGCTCTTTCAGATCGAGCATTTCCAGATACTGCTCAAAGGACTGTATCGTTCTTCCCGTTGCCACGGAAAAATGACCGCCAAGCCCGGTAAACCGCCTTATGGCGTTTCTGTCGGCATCAGTTATGTTCTTTTTGGAATCCAACAGAGTTCCGTCCATGTCACTCAGCAGGATAACTTTTGTTATATCTTCAAACAAGAAGCCGACCTCCTACATTTTCTCCAGTTTCCTCAGCACCGCCTGAAAATACTCCGGCAGCTCGCTTGAAAACTCCATATATTCACCTGTTGACGGGTGGATGAAGCCTATTTTCCGGGCGTGGAGGCACTGTCCCTCCAGTCCTTTGTAAGGCTTTCCGTAAACATCATCCCCCAGCACCGGATGCCCGATATAAGCCAGATGAACACGTATCTGATGAGTTCTTCCGGTCTCAAGCCGAAGTCTTACATGAGCATAACCGCCGTACTGCTTCAGCACCTCGTAATGTGTCACCGCATTTCGGGAATTCTCCTGTGTTACGCACATTTTCTTGCGGTCTGTCTTATGACGGCCAATTGGTGCATCCACTGTTCCTGAGGGCTCTTTGAAAGCACCGACAGCTACGGCCTCGTACTCACGGGTAAAGCTGTGGGCTTTTATCTGCTCGGCCAGATGAAGATGAGCAGCGTCATTCTTTGCCACTATCAGCAGGCCGCTGGTATTCTTATCTATGCGGTGTACAATCCCCGGCCGGATGACTCCGTTTATACCTGAAAGGCTGTCACCGCAATGGTGGAGCAGTGCATTTACGAGGGTTCCGGTATAATTGCCGTGAGCAGGATGTACCACCATTCCCTTTGGCTTGTTCACCACCAGCAGATCACTGTCCTCATAGACTATATCAAGGGGGATATCCTCTGGCACAGCATCCATCGGCTGGGGCTCGGGTATCTCAATAGAAACCTCATCTCCACTGCGGAGCTTATAGTTTTTGCTGACCGCTTTGCCGTTCACAAGAACGCTGTCCTTTGACAGGAGTCCCTGTACAGCGGATCTCGTCAGTTCAGCAATATTGTCCGAGATATACTTGTCGATCCTACTGCCAACAGCTTCGTCACCTGCAATAAGGCTTACTGTCTCACTCATTTCCGGCAGCCTCTTTTTCCGCTTTCTTTGCCTTTTCCAGCTTAGGATCGATGAACAGACCATAGGCAAGAAGCATTATGAAAGCGAATGTCACACATATATCAGCAAAATTGAATATTGCAAACTTGAATATCTTGAATTCAAACATATCCACTACGTACCCGAAGCGCACACGGTCTATGATATTGCCGATGCCTCCGGCTACGAACAGTGTGATCGACGCTGTAAGGAGCTTCGAGCGCTTTCTGAAAATATACAGCGCAACGGCTCCGGCCACAAGCACGATGCCTGTAAAGCCTATCAGAAACCAGCGCTGTCCGGCCATACTTCCGAAGATAGCGCCGTCATTTTCCAGATAAGTCAGGTCAAACACCTTGAAGCTGCCGAAATGTATGAATTCCATACTCCCCTTGGGCTTCAGCTCGTGAACAGCCCAGTATTTTATAAGCTGATCCGCCCCCACAAGAGCTGCGATCGCCAAAACAAGCAGAATTGCTCCCAAGATCATTATCCTTTCAATCAAACAATACGCCTGCCGCCTTTCAGACAGCAGGCAATATAGTTACAAATCAAACCTCGATAGCCATTGCACATCTCTCACAGAGTGTAGGATGTGTGTGGTTGGTTCCAACGTACTTGGAGTAGCACCAGCAGCGCTCGCACTTCTCACCGTCTGCCTTAGCAACTTCAAATGAAGTCTCGCCCTCAGCCTTTTCGACCTCTACGCCGGACACGATAAGTATTTCAGCAAGGTGGCCTGCAAGAGCGTTGTACTTCTCATAGTCAGCCTCTGAGCTCTTAATGATGATCTTTGCTTCAAGTGACTTACCGATGAGCTTCTCGTTTCTTGCATCTTCAAGCACCTTGTTTGCTGCAAGTCTTGTCTCGTATATGAAGTTCCACTTATCAACGAACTCAGCACTGTACTCGATACCGGACTTCTCAGGCATCTGGTTAAGGAATACGCTGTCTGTATCGTCTTCTGAGGTATGAGGCATGAACTGCCAGATCTCCTCAGCGGTGAATGAAATGATAGGTGCAGCCAGTCTTGCAACTGCACTGAGGATGCGATACATTACAGTCTGTGCTGAACGGCGAAGCTCGGACTTCTCCTTCTCGCAGTAGAGTCTGTCCTTGATTATATCAAGGTAGAAGTTGGACATATCTATTACACAGAAATTATGGATAGCATGGAATGCGATGTGGAAATCGAATGCCTCATAGCCTTCCTTTACCTTATCGATAAGGTTATCCAGCTTCATCATTGCCCATTTATCAAGCTCTGTGAGCTTATCGTCAGAAACGCTGTCCTTGTCGGGATCAAATCCCTCGCCGTTGCCAAGGTTTCCGAGGATGAATCTCGCAGTATTTCTGATCTTCTTATAAGCGTCAGAAAGCTGGCTGAGGATAGGCTTTGAGATACGGATATCGCTGTGATAATCGGAAGAAGCTACCCACAGGCGGAGTATATCTGCGCCGTACTGATCTGTGATCTCGCTGGGATCTATACCGTTTCCGAGGGACTTGTGCATGGTCTTGCCCTCACCGTCAACTACCCATCCGTGTGTGCAGACAGCCTTATAAGGAGAGCTGCCCTTGAACACAACTGATGTGAGGAGTGATGACTGGAACCAGCCTCTGTACTGATCTGCACCTTCGAGATAGAGGTCAGCAGGCCAGGTAAGGCTCGGGAAGTCGTCTCCCTCCATAACAGAGGTATGTGAAACACCGCTGTCGAACCATACGTCCATGATGTCGTACTCCTTTGTGAACTCACCGCAGCCGCAGTCGCACTTTACGCTTGCAGGGATGAATTCGGAGGCATCCTTTGTCCACCATGCGTCTGAGCCCTCCTTGCGGAAGAGATCAGCGATAGCCTTTATAGTAACATCGTTGTAAATAGGCTTTCCGCAGTCCTTACAGTATATAACAGGGATCGGAACGCCCCATGTTCTCTGACGGGAGATACACCAGTCACTTCTGTCACGTACCATTCCCTTGATACGATCCTCGCCCCACTCAGGGATCCACTTGACGCTTTCGATAGCCTTTACAGCCTCATCCTTGAAGCCGTTTACGGAGCAGAACCACTGCTCTGTAGCACGATAGATTATCGGGCTGTTACATCTCCAGCAGTGCGGATACTGGTGGACGATCTTCTGAGTAGCCAGCATTGCGCCAAGCTCTGTAAGCTTTGCAGCGATAGCCTTGTTTGCCTCATCTGTATCCAGTCCCTCGAATTCGCCTGCCTCAGCAGTCTGTCTGCCCTTAGCGTCAACACATACGATTATACCGATATCGTCATAGTTCTTGCAGACCTCAAAGTCCTCGACACCGTATCCGGGAGCGGTATGTACGCATCCTGTACCGGATTCAAGTGTAACGTGGTCGCCTACGATTATGGGTGACAGGCGGTCATAGAGAGGATGCTTTGTCTTCATTCCCTCCAGCTCTGCACCTGTAAAGATATGCTCGGTGGTATACTCAGTGATACCGGCAGTCTCCATAGTTGTCTTTACAAGCTCCTCAGCCATTACGTAGTACTCATCGCCTACATGAACGAGTGTATAGTTATACTCAGGACCAAGGCATATAGCAAGGTTGCCGGGGATGGTCCATGTTGTTGTGGTCCAGATAACGAAATATATCTTTGAAAGGTCAAGTCCAAGGCCGGTGAAGATACCCTTATCATCGGTAACATTGAACTTTACATAGATAGAATAGCATGGATCGTTTGAATACTCGATCTCAGCCTCAGCAAGAGCTGTATTACAGTCAGGACACCAGTAAACAGGCTTGAGTCCCTTGTACATATAGCCCTTCTTCGCCATTTCACCGAAAACCTCTACCTGTCTTGCCTCATAAGCTGGGCGGAGTGTAAGATAGGGATAGTCATAATCGCCCAGTGAACCCAGTCTCTTGAAGCCCTTCATCTGGTTTGCGACCTGTGTCATAGCGTACTCACGGCAGTGCTTTCTGAGAGCTGTCGGAGGGATAGCTCCGTCCTTGACGCCTATGGTCTTCATAGCCTTGAGCTCGATAGGAAGTCCGTGAGTGTCCCAGCCGGGAACATACGGGGCACAGAATCCGGTCATATTCTTATACTTAACGATAAAATCCTTAAGAGACTTGTTGAGAGCATGGCCAAGGTGGATCTCGCCGTTGGCATACGGAGGTCCGTCGTGGAGAACATAGGGTGTTTTGCCCTTATTCTTTTCGATCATCTTGTAATAGAGTCTTTCGCTCTCCCACTTTTCGAGCATTTCAGGCTCTCTCTTAGGGAGATTTCCCCTCATCGGGAATTCGGTTTTCGGTAAATTTAAGGTATTGTTATAATCCTGTGCCATTTTTCCATGATCCCTCTTCAGAAGCCTGAGGGATCCTCCTTTCAAACGATTTATGAAACTGATGAACGGCGCTTATCCGAACGCAAGTGCCGAACCCATATAGATCTATTTTCCGGACAATGTCCTTTATTTCTGTCAGTCTTCTTCTCCGGCAGCAACAGCAGCGGCGATCTCCTCAGCTGTCTGGAGGTCATCTGAAGAAGTCTCCTCAAAGGTCTCAGGCATAGAAGAGATGAGTTCAAGGTGGCTCTTATACATATCAAAGAGACTCTTCTTGAAGTCAGCGACCTGCTGCTGAGCCTCGATGAGAGCTTCCTTCTCCTTGGCGATCTCCTCACGGTTCTTTTCCATAGCCTCAGCGTGCTGGCGTACAGCCTCATCCTCAAGCGCATCAGCCTTAGCCTTAGCCTCTGCAAGGATCTGCTCAGCCTTTTCGTTGGCATCGTTTATTACCTGATGTCCCTGCTTCTGAGCGCCGAGGAGAGCGTCCTTAAGAGCGTCCTCGTCACGCATATACTCTCTTACCTTATCAGCGAGCACCTGGATCTTGCTGTTAGCCTCCTGGCGCTCTCTTTCCATCTCATCCAGTTCAGCTTCGAGCTGAGAGAGGAATTCGTCAATCTCTTCCTGCTTATAACCAAAAGCTGCTTTTTCAAATCTCTTGTTTCTTACGTCTTTTGAAGTTATCATTTTCATTCACCTCTAAATATATTTCCGAAGATTAATGTGTATGCGGCCCTTTTTCGTGGAGCCGTCAATGCCAGCCAGAACAAATCTTCCGCATCCTCTTATCGAGAGCACATCACCCTCGTGAAGTTCCGCCGAAACGGATAAAGCGGTAAAGTGGTTTATATCAACTTTTTCAGAGCGGATAAGTGCAGCCGCCTTTTCACGGCTCAGCTTTGCAGCAAGCCCCACAACGCAGTCCAGTCTCATAGAGGCAACAGTTCCGCTGATATCCTGAAATTCCTGTTTAACTATCAGTTCAAATGGGCGGTCATCAGTTATCTTCACACCCACTTTTCCGATCTTTGATACATCTGCGGTGATAAGCCTTGCAGCCACCTCAGTCGCAAGCACCTGAGCCTTTCCCTCTTCTGTGACTATATCCCCTATGGTCTCACGTCTCAGGCGCAGTCCCATAAAAGTGCCGAGGAAGTCACGGTGAGAAAGCCTGTCCTCCCTGCGGAAGGAAAAAGTCAGGCATTTCATCGGAAAGTCACCGATTATATAGTCATCATAGTAATCCGGATAGACTGCCAGCATTTTTCTTCTTGCATCCGGGAATCCTCCCCAGAGCATACTGTGCAGACCGCCGGCATTGCCACTGCACCACTGCTGAGCCAGAGCGCACTGTCTCTCATCAAGGAAACTTGAGAACTGAGCGCAGCTGTCCCGTTCACAGCGGCTGACCATATCGCTGAGCCTTGCGGCAAAGAGCTTATCCTCCTGATTATTCATCAGATGAATACGCCGTTATTCTCAAGCTCGCCAACGAGGTCTTCGCCGATGAAGCCAACGTTATAGGGAGTGATGATATATGTGAGATTAGCAACAGGCTTGAGGCTTCCGCCGTTTGCGTAAGCAACACCTACGAGGAAGTCGATTATTCTTCTCTTGTTCTCAGGAGAAGCAGTCTCAAGGTTGAGTACAACAGTCTTCTTAGCGATAAGGTGATCTGCGATCTGCTTAGCATCTGTGAAAGCAGAAGGCTTTACAAGTACTACCTGGAGCTGAGCTGTAGTCTGGATATTCACAACCTTATTTCTTCTGTTAGTACTCTCTCTCTCGCTTGAAGCCATAGCGGGCTCATCCTGATCTATTGACTGGAAGCCTGATCTTTCAGATGGTGCAGTGTGACGTGTAGGCACATCAGTAGGATCAAAATCATCGTCTTCAGGAGCGAAGAAGAATTCCTTGATGTTCTCGAACAGTTTCATTTTTTACTCCGTTTCTCCGCATTATTGATGTATTTTTTATCTCTGCACAGGACAAAATGCGGTACATCCCGTACTGTTTCAGCATTCCGCTGCAAGTTACTTTGAATAATCTCTTGCGCCGAAGAGACCGGTACCGATCCTCACGATATTGGAGCCGTACCTTATGGCCTGAACGTAGTCATGAGTCATGCCCATCGACAGAGTATCGAAGCCATACTCACCGGCATACTTATTATATAGCTCCTGCATTCTTCCCAGAAAGACGTCGCTGTCTGAGGGAGGCGGGATAGTCATAAGTCCTCTCAGTCTGAGATTTTCCAGTGAAGCGATCTCCTTAAGGAGCGTTCCGAGCTCATCCGGAGCAGTTCCGCTCTTGGATTCCTCTCCGCCGATATTCACTTCACACAGCACATCCATTACAAGTCCGTTCTTTGCCGCAAGGCGGTCGGTTTCCTGAGCCAGCTTAAGGCTGTCTATGGACTGTATCATGCTGACTGAGCTTATGATATACTTAACTTTATTGGTCTGGAGATGTCCGATAAAATGCACCTCAGCGCTTTTATCATAGTCATCCTTCTTTGACTGATACTCCTGCACCCTGTTCTCGCCAAGGAGGTCTATGCCAAGCTCTACAGCATGGTTCACAGCTTCCGGCGGAACGGTCTTTGTAACAGCCATTATGCGGATCTTATCATCCGGGCTGCGGTACTTATCCGCTGTCTCGGATATTTTTTCTCTGATGATCCGGAGATTCTCATCGATGTGACCGAATCCGGCTCCCATCTCAATCATCACCTTCCAGCAAAATATCGTCATAGAGGGCGAGGTAGGAATCATCCTCGTCATATATCTTTGAGAGGACATAATCGCTGCCCTCATAGATAACGTCAATTTTCTTGAACAATATCTGTTCACCCTTGCGGATATAAACGCCCTTTTCAGAGGTCTCGCCGGTATCCTCATAGCCGGATGTCTCCTCTTCCTCGCCGGAAGAAGTCCTGAAGCGTATTGCCTCACGGGGGACCTTAAGGCCCTTGTACTCACCTCTGATGAGTTCGATGTTCTCAGCTCTGTGCTGAACGAGGTCATAGCTGAACTGGCTGCATGAGAGGATAATGATACTCTGTGAAGGATCACCCTCATCACGGATATCATATATCTCGGTATCGAAAACATCAGCAGAAGATGCAAGTCTGATCTTCACTCTGTTTCCCACCTTATACTCCTTGCGGCTGTTATCTACGACTCCTGCAAGATACCAGCAGTAGCCGTCCACAAGCTTGCCGACAACATAATCGTTAGCGTTGCGGTTATCGTTTATCTCAGAGATCCTTGCGATAGTGAGCTTGTCCAGAGTCTTGCTGCTGAGCTCACCTTCATACCCGTCGCAGTAGCTGACGAAATAGGCTGACTTAGGCGAAACAATGGATTCTATGACCTGTCTGGGCTGTTTTTTCAGTTCTGCCAGTTCACTTTCGAGGTCAGATATCTCCTGATTGAAGTTCTCCACCTCATTGGTGATGATCTGGTAGGTACTGAGCTGCACCAGCATAGTCTCGGCAACATTCTCCACACTACCGTGATCGCCAAGGTCACGGTTGAGGATAAGGCTGCGATAATTCTCCTTTATGCTCTCCGAGAGAGCGGCAGGCTGTACTGATTCCTGAGTTCCCGGATTCTGGATCTTCCTGAGTATCTCCAGTTCCTTTGTCAGCTTCTCTATATTCCTGTTTACAGTGATCTGCTCCTCATTGGGATAGACCTGAGCAACGACGGTACCTTTACCTATCTTGCCGCCGTCAGAGACATTATAGCTGAGGACGCCGTTTGCGCTGCATGGGATAGGGGTCTCATCTCGTATGAATACGCCCTTGAATTCCTTTGAAGCGGTAGCCTCGGCGATAAGAGCGCTTACGGTATCACTTTCCCTGTTGCGGAAGTTATAGACAATACTGATGAATATCACAAGGAAGAGCACCAGCACTGTATTTCGCAGTATCTTGACCATGAGACTGCCTTCCGATTTAGTGAAGCGCATTCAGATCACCTTATTCGCTTTTTTCGGATGCGTCCAGTATAGAAACAGGTCTTACGGGGATTATAGTTGAAATAGCGTGCTTATATACGAGCTGCTGCTTTCCGTCACAGTCAAAGATAGCGACATAGCTGTCAAAACCTCTTACCATGCCCTTGAACTGGAAACCGTTTGTAAGGATAATAGTCACCATTATCTTGTCTTTTCTGCACTGATTCAGGAACACGTCCTGAAGGTTGATCGTCTTGTTCATACACATTCTCCTATCCTTTATGGAATTATGTCATCCATTCCCACACTTATGCGGAAATACACACAATACATTATATCATAACTTCCAATAATTTGCTATACATTTTTGAGATTTTTCTGAAATTTCATTCAATTTATCAAATTCGTCTAAAATAATCCACTGAATACGTTGATTTTTCCTAAACCATGTAAGCTGTCTCTTAGCGTAATGGCGTGTCTCCTGCTTTATTTTGCTGATACAGTCATCAAGAGACATACTTCCCTCAAAGTAAGGGATAAGCTCCTTGTAGCCTATGGCATTGGCAGCGGTTGTCATACCGCTCTGTTTCCAGAGGGCTTCAGCCTCGCTGACAAGGCCGTTTTCCGCCATTATATCCACACGGCGGTCTATCCGGCTGTAAAGAACGCTCCTGTCAGCATAGTTCAGGCCTATGATAAGGGAATCATAGGGGCTTTCCTCAGTCCTGCTCTCAGCTTTCAGTTCGCTGAATCTTCTGCCGGTCACACGGCACACCTCAAGTGCTCTTATGACACGCACCACATTGTTGGGGTGTATCGCTTCTGCCGCCGCAGGATCAGCTTCTACAAGCCTTGCGTGGAGAGCTTCATTGCCGTGAGTTTCTGCAAATCTCCTCAGTTCCTCACGGTACGCCTCATCGCTCCCCCCCTCGGAAAATCTTACATTTTCCAGCAGGGAGTCTACATAAAGGCCTGTGCCGCCCACTATGACCGGCAGCTTTCCACGGCCGAGAACTTCCTGTATCTTCTCATTGGCAAGCCTTACATAATCTGCGGCACTGAAAGACTCTCCCATATCGAGAAAGCCTATCAGATGATGAGGGATGCCCTGCATCTCCTCTTCCGTGGGCTTTGCGGAGGCTATGTCCATGCCCTTGTATATCTGCATGGAATCGGCAGATATCACCTCTCCGCCGTAAAGCTTTGCAAGTTCAACGCCAAGAGCAGTCTTTCCGGAGGCCGTTGGGCCCACCACCGCCAGCACTCTCGGTTTATTATTCTTCTCTGTCATCTTCTTCCTCTTTTTCCTCACGGAGCTTCTTTTCCTGCCAGCGCACTGCAAAAGCTGCTATACCAATGCAGAGCAATGTACCGACGATCATTATCAGCAGCATTATCACAACTCCGGAAGAAAAAAGCTCCAATATACCTGAAGGATGACTAAGCGCAGCCGCTTCAGCCGGCAAAATCTTTCCGCTCATATTCTTCCTCTTTCTCTTCTTCCTCGGCTTCTTCCATATCCTCCATAGTTATAGCCAGAGGATCTGAATTGAAGAAACGCTCAAAAACAGTAGTCACCGTCTTTGCACAGATCGATGCCGCCAGTACTCCGGGCACAAAGGCTATGGCAAAAATGAAAAATGTGCGTATATACCTATTTTTGCTGCGGATTATATGGGGCTTGCGTATAAAAAGGAACATTACCGCAGCAAAAGCAATAACAAATGATAATAATGCAAATCTGAGTCTATGGTTAAAATGAAAATGCAATTTATGTCCTCCTGTCTGACGGACGTCTTATGTTCGTCCGAACTGATGCTCAATATTTGATCTTGTCATGGTGAACATAACAGGCCGTCCGTGGGGGCAATGCCTGATACGCTCGTCAAAATACACCTGCTCTGCAAGAGACTGCAGCTCAGCAATGCTGTTCTTGTCATTGCCTCTTATAGCTGACTTGCAGGCAACTGTATGAAGTATATCATCTAACGCATGGGACTGGGGATCATGGCTGTACATACGGAGATTATTCGCTATCTCCGAGATTATCTCCTCCATATCCAGCTCCATTATAAATGTGGGAACAGCCGTTGCCACAGCATATGGCGGCTGTGAAAGATCAAAGGCAAATCCCATATCTGCCAGAAGCTCGGTATTTGCTTCAAGAGCACTGAACTCGTCCGCTGTCAGCAGCACCTTCACTCCGTTCATGAGCATCTGGCTGTACTGACGGCAGTTACGGCTTTTCAGCTTTTCAAATATTATCCTCTCGTGTGCAGCGTGCTTATCGATCATTACCATTGTCTTACCGTCTATCTCAGCGATTATATATACGCCGAATGCCTCGCCTATCACACGTATCTTAGGCTTTTCAGTCCAGACTGACTGCTCTTTCCGGACGGCAGGCGCCGGCTTTTCCTCCGGAAGCTTCTGCTGGGCGAAGGAGCTTGTATTAAGGTATTTGAACCCCTCCACTGCCTCCTGCTTGACAGGCTCAGGAGCTGAAACGACTCTTTCAGGCTCCTCAGCCGGCTCCGGACGGAACTGCGATACAACCGGTACCGCAGCCGGCTTTACCGTATCAAAGGCTCTTGAGGGAGCAAGATCAACTGTCGGCAATTCTTCCTCCGGCTCAGTTATTTTCACCGGGACTGGCTGTGCAGCAGCAGTCTGCTGTATCGGAGCTGTTTCAGCAGCTTGCTGACTTATCTGCTGCTCCTGAGCAGCAAGTCTCTCCTCAGTCTGCTATATCTCAGAGACAGGGGTAAACATGAATTCCTGCTGCCTGAGCTCCTCGGGTTCAGGCTTAAAGTCCTTCCAGTCCGGACGGGGCTTCAGCTCAAACTCATAGATAAGCCCATCGTTCATCAAAGCGTTCTTTACGGCAAAATACACAGCATCGGATACCGCCTTTTCATCGGTAAACCGCACCTCTGCCTTGGTAGGGTGGATATTGACATCCATTGCCGCCGGAGACAGCTCAAGCATCATAACACAGGCAGGGAATTTGCCTGTCATGATCATATTCGTATAGGCATTTTCAAGAGCAGCCGAACAAAGCCTTGAACGCACGTATCTTCCGTTGACGAAGAAGTTCTGAAAAGCCCTGTTATTCTTGGAATACAGCGGCTTCACTGTAAATCCGCTGACCTTTATCCCCTCGTGTTCATACTCCACCGGGATGAGATCACGGGCAAAATCCCTTCCGTAGACCGCATACACAGCAGAAAAAAGCTCTCCGTCACCGCTGGAATTGAACTCCACACGGTTGTCACGGATGAACTTGAAGGCGATGTCCGGGTGGGACATAGTTATCTTCTGGAGGATATTGCTGACCGCATTTGCCTCTGTTACATCCTTTTTCATGAACTTCTGCCTTGCAGGGACGTTGTAGAAAAGATCACGTATTATTATAGTAGTACCGTCAGGGCAGCCGCCCTTTTCATGAGATACCTCAGTGCTGCCCTCTATATTGTACAGCGTTCCGTATACCTCGTCACGCTGCTTTGTCATCACTTCAACTCTTGAAACCGCCGCAACTGAAGCAAGCGCCTCGCCACGGAAGCCGAGTGTCAATATATTATCCAGATCCTCTTTCAGATTGATCTTGCTGGTGGCATGGCGAAGAAAAGCTGTTGGAACATCATCGAAGGACATTCCGCAGCCGTCATCGGTGACACGCATATATGTGCTGCCGCCGTGTTTCAGTTCGACTGTGATATGCCTTGCACCGGAATCAATTGAATTCTCCACAAGCTCTTTTATTACCGATGAAGGTCTCTCGATGACTTCGCCTGCGGCAATAAGCTCCGAGACCTCTTTGCTGAGTACATTTATCGCCGGCATACGGCGCCTCCCTTCGTTTGCAGTTTATAGTGAACAGAAAGTAGAAAGTAGTTTGGTGTGCCGCTCTGTTTATTGCACTGTAGGTATTCGTCTTTGTAGGGGATGCCGCCCTCGGCGTCCCGAAACTTTCCGGTATATGTTGACACGCTGGCGAGCGGCAACGTGAAAAGCGCAGCTTTTGGCTGCCGGCGTCCCGCAACATTTCCCAGCATACTTCTCAGGCTCCGTACATCAAATACCAAGGATAGTAAACATCCCGTGTTCGTCAAAGGCATCCTGTACCCACTGGTCAGCCTCAGATGCCGCCTCACACTTCTCCTTTATCTGCTCCCACTCGTCCGGGAACACCTCTGTGGTATCATAGGGCGAATAATCAGGGATAACTTCCTTAAGAGCCTTTCTCAGGCCGCAGTCTCTGAACAGCTGATCGTCGATATACAGCGAATCTTCATTCCAGAAGCGTTCATCCCACTGCCCTGCAAAGAACTCGTGATAGCCTGTTCCGTCCAGTTCATTTTTTGTGCAGAAAAAATTCATAGACCTCACTCCATTCATCAGCCCATAACACTGAGCATATCCTTGAGCAGCTCACGGCATTCAGCGTCGGTGAGCTCATCGATATTGGTCTTTTCAAGCATAGCAAGAGCGCTCTCACGATTGACTGCACCGAAGCTCATCTGCTCCGGAACATCCTCCGCCGCTGTGCGGATACCTGTACCGTGGGCTTTCTCCATTTCCTCCAGGAGCTCCCTTGCACGGCTGACCACCTTCGCAGGAAGTCCGGCCAGCTTTGCAACATCAACGCCGTAGCTCTCATCTACTCCGCCACGGACTATCTTTCGCAGGAAGCGTATAGTGCCGCCGTGCTTATTTACGGCGATACTGTAGTTCTTCACTCCGGCAAGCTCATTTTCAAGGCCGATAAGCTCATGATAATGAGTTGCAAAAAGCGTCTTGCAGCCCAGCTTTTTGGAATTGCAGATATGCTCCGCAACAGCACGGGCAATGCTGACTCCGTCAAAGGTGGAGGTTCCACGTCCAACCTCATCGAGTATTACAAGGCTGTCGGGAGTGGCATTTTTCAGTATATCCGATACCTCGCTCATCTCCACCATGAACGTGGACTGTCCGGCTGTAAGGTCATCGGAAGCGCCCACTCGGGTGAAGATCTTATCAACAACTGATATCCTTGCGGAATCCGCCGGCACAAAGCTTCCGATCTGAGCCATGAGGACTATCAGTGCGGCCTGTCTCATATATGTGGATTTACCGGACATATTCGGACCAGTTATGATAGACATACGGTCATTCTTCTTGTCGATATATACGTCATTGGGCGCAAAGACTTCATCCTGGAGCATCAGCTCGACAACGGGATGACGTCCTGCCTTTATGTCGATAGCTCCGTCAAGAGTGATATCAGGCTTTACGTACTGATTCCGCAGAGCCACCTCTGCAAATGAACAGAGAACATCTACAGACGCTACAGCAGAAGCTGTCTTCTGTACTGCTTCAAGCTTTGTAGCAAGGAAGTCTCTCACCTCCGAGAATATATCTGCTTCAAGGGACAGAGCCTTATCCTTTGCACCGAGTATGGTATTCTCAGCGTTTTTCAGCTCCTCGGTGATGAAGCGCTCGGCATTTGCAAGAGTCTGCTTGCGTATCCAGCCCTCAGGTATAAGGTCGTAATAGGAGCGTGTCACCTCAAGATAGTATCCGAATACACGGTTGTATCCGATCTTGAGATTCTTGATGCCGGTAGCTTCCTTTTCACGCTGCTCTATCTCATCTATTATGCTCCGTCCGTTGTTCATTATGTGTCTGAGGCTGTCAAGCTCCTCGTTAAAGCCGTCCTTTATGACACCGCCGTCCTTGACTGATATTGGCGGCTCTTCCATTATGGCGTTCTCAACAAGCCTTACTATCTCATCAAGTGTGGATATCTCCGCATTGTATCTTGCCAGCAGCTTTGAACTGCTGAGCTTTTCCAGTTCGGCCTTAAGAGCCGGGAGCTGCATTGCTGTCGCAGAAAGTGAGCGGAGATCACGGGGATTAGCACTCTTGTACATGACCTTTGTCATAAGCCTTTCAAGGTCGTATACCCTGTCCAGCAATTCTCCCATATCTCCGAGAACTACACTTTTTCTCGTCAGTGCTTCAACAGCATCCAGTCTCTCGATTATCCTTGCGGGACTTTTCAGCGGCTGCTCCAGCCAGTTTTTCAGCAGTCTGCGTCCCATAGAAGTCCTTGTGGAATCCAGCACCCAAAGCAGTGAGCCTTTTTTCTCCTTGCTGCGGAGCGTCTCCGTCAGCTCAAGGTTACGCCTTGCATTGAGGTCAAGTCCCATATATGCGTCACCGTTGAGTATCTCGATAGAGGTAAAGCGTGAAACAGAGGTCTTCTGCGTATCACATATGTAATCAAACAATCCGCATACTGCCGAACAATCTGCACCGTATTCGCTTATACCAAGTTCAGCCATTGAACCTGCTCCGAATACCTGAGCTGTTGCTGTCCGCCTCTCCTCAGGAGAAAAGCATACACTATCACGGAGAGTAACTGCACATTTCAGCCTCAGCTTTATGAAGTCAGCCACATTTTTCAGCGCAAGGAAGCTCTCCGGGAAGATGACCTCTGCCGGACGGAACCTTGAAAGCTCATTTATAACTCCGGCTTCAAGGTCTTTTCCCTCAAAGGTGCAGAGGAAGGCTTCACCTGTTGATATATCCGCAGAAGCTACTCCGCAGGTCTTTTCAGTTTCATCATAGTAAATGCTGCATATATAGTTATTGCTGCCGTCATCCAGCATACTGCTCTCGGTAAGCGTACCGGGAGTCACCACACGGATAACATCCCTGACAACTATGCCCTTTGTCTCGGCAGGATCAGTGAGCTGCTCGCAGACAGCGACCTTGAAGCCCATGTCAATGAGCCTCTTGATATACATATCAGCCGCATGATAAGGAACTCCGCACATGGGTGCACGCTCTTCAAGTCCGCAGTCCCGGCCTGTCAGTGTGAGCTCCAGAGCCTTTGAAACTACAACTGCGTCATCAAAAAACATCTCGTAGAAGTCTCCCAGACGGAAGAACAGGATGCAGTCCTCATACTTATCCTTTACTTCAAAATATTGCTGCATCATGGGAGAGATCTTACTTCTGTCGATATCCATGTACGTGATGCTCCTTTCTTGGGTGGAAGTTTTTTAAACCGGACGGGAGGCCGGGGGCGGCCTCCCCTACTATTGTCTCTTTAGGGAGTGATCAGAAAGTAGAAATTAGAAATTAGTTTTTTGGTTCCGCTTCATTTAAAGCGCCGTAAGCGAAAGCAGAGTAAGCCTTCTGTACAGAGTGAGCGAGTTTACGAGCGGCAACGTGAAGGGATCCAGCGTCACGCTGGCGAGCGGCAACGTGAAGGGATCCAGCGTCACGCTGGCGAGCGCCAACGTAAAAAGCGCAGCCTTCGGCTGCTTAGTGGCAGCCGCCGCAGGTGGAACAGCTTCCGGTGCAGCCGGTCGAAGGCTGACAGGTAGCCGGATCCTCTCCGTTAGCACACATGGAAATTATCTGGTTTATATTATTTACCAGGTTCTCAAGAGCAGCCTGTGCGCCTTGAAATACCAGCATATTCTTATTGCTCATGATCTTCTGATATGTGGACTTTATATCCTCATCAAGCTGCTTGATGAGATCTGTATCCTTATCCTCAGCGCTCATTGCATTTGTAAGATCAGCGCGAAGGGCGCTGAACTTCTCGATATCATCATTCAGCTCCTTATCGTTATCGTTTGCCTGCTTTGCAAGGTTATAGGCAATAAATCTGTCGTCGTTCTGAAGAGCCTTTCCCAGTTCTCTTGTCATTTCAATAATATCCATTGTAATTTACTCCTTAATTTTTTTATGATATAACGTCCTCAGTGATATTCTGAGTAGGGATATTGACCGGCATTGCGCCGTTTCTTTCATCACTGCGCCACTTGTCGAACACATCGGAATCCACAGGATCAACGTTGGAATCAACATAGTCAGCGTTAATATAATAGACCATGCCGTCGCCGTCCTTGTCAAACTCCTCCGGGAAGCCCTCAGGATACATCTCCTTATCCCATGCGCTTATATACTTATAGAACTTATAATCATTTGATGAAGCATCATAATGGTATACAGTGTAAGGCCAGAAGCGTCCGGATATACCCTGATTGTGTGAGTCATCCACCTCTATGTTGCCGTTGTCATATACAGTGTAGAAAGGCGCTGTCAGCAGTTCTACCTTAACATCGCCGCTGCTGTCCTCACCGTAGATAACAGTTACCATTTCTGCCATAGAGGTCGCTGTAACATTGATTATAAGCTCATCCTTGCCGTCGCAGTCAACATCATATACAGCAAATGTATTGTCAGAGATATTATTTGAACCTGTTATCTCTATCGGAGTCAGGTCAAGCTGGCAGCTATAGTAGAATTTGCTGAGTATTTGCTTGTATCTGTCCGGGATATCCTCTGCCGCAACAGGTGTATTCTGCAATGAAGTAGGATCATAGAGCTCTGCCGGATCATACTTTCCGCCGGCAAGAGCCTTTATATTTTCCTCGGTCAGCTCATTATCAGTTCCAAGGCTATAGCCAGGCTTATTGCTGTGGCTGTTGAGAGTATCCCTGTACGTCTTTTCATCAACCGGACTGTTATTTATATTGTATACCGGCTTCTGAGTGCCCTCAGGATCAACTGCCCCGCTGTCATCATTGAAGGAGAGATCAAGTGTGAATTTGCCGTCGCTTCCGAGGGTATAATATGCTCCGGAATAATAGCCCATACCCATATTTCCGCTGAGAAGCTCCTTGCTGTCAGGATAATACATTACAGAGCCATAAGAGCCGAAATTGCCAAGGCATCTGAGGCTGCCGTTCTTCATTGTAAGAACTGTTACGGGAGAAACATGATAGTAGCCGGAAGCATAAAAAAGCTCCGGGATATCATCGCCGTTTATATCCATTACAGAGAAGCCTGCATTATCCTCCTCGCTGACATCCGGCAGACATGAAAGCAGGTATTTGCTGTAGTTATCCTGCCATGTACCAGTATCGCTAAGAACTGCATTGATAATATCATCCTCAAGCTTGAAATCACTGCCAAGATCTCTTACAGGACCGATATTTATGGAGCTCATATACTCAAGATAATCGCTCTCTGTGATAGTCTCTTCACCCTTCCAGAAATTTTCGGCTCCTTCTTCTTCCGATGCGTAAGAATGTCTGAAATCGCTGTCTGTCACAAGCTCTCCGTCATCAGATATATGGAAATATGTCGTAGTATCAACTCTGGTATTGCTGTCATATGTTCCGTAGCTTAGAGTATTTGATCCGGCAAAATAGCTGATATAGTTATCAAATGTTCCGAGGAGCTTGGATTCACCGTTATTCTGATCATAGCGGTAGAGCTTGATCCTGTTGACATCGCCGTCCTTGACACGTACTGCCAGTATCTCAGGCCCTATGCCTCCGGAAAGATCGCAAAGAGAAAAGCTCTCTGCGCCCTCCTTTTTCAGTTCTTCGAGTGTATTTCTGTATGAAGCCTCCATATTGAATATCTCATCGGACGGTCCATCCTGAACGTCTTCAGTTGTTACTTCAGTTGCCGGCTCAGAAGATGTCTTCTCCTGCTTTGAAGAGCTGCTGCCGCTGGCATTTCCGCAGCCTGTAAGCACAGCTGTCAGGCATATGAGCGCAATAAATTTTTTCATTGTTCCGTCCTCCTATCATCTTGTGAGTTCGCTGATATTATCTGTTGTGAGCTGCTTGTAATCAGGTGAGATCACCGAAGCACCGCCTGTATACTGTGCAAGCCATGATTCATATTCTGTAACATCAACTGTACGAAGGTCTCCGCTTCCGTCAGGTGAGCTTATTAAATATACTTTTCCGGAATTACTTGTATCATACTCCTCCGGGTATGCATACGGCGGCTCAGCTCCGACTCCGGCAGCTTCCTGTGCAGCAGCCTCCACACTTGCCTTGTCAATGGCATCAACCGCTGCGACCGCCTCATATTTCTTGCCGTCGGCGCTAAGCTTCAGCAGAGTATACGGCATAAAATCGCCGCTTGGTCCGGCAGCGTGTGAATAGCGTGAAATAAGAGTACCGTTGCTGTAAAGGGTTATATCCGGAGAAACGCCTGCCTTCTCAAACAGCTTTCCCTCTTCGTCGATACCGTAGATCACAGCTATTGACTGTGCTGAAGTTCCGCCGCATACAAATATCATCTCCTCATTGCCGTCGCCTTCAAGATCAGTCACAGCAAACTTGCAGCTGCCGGAATCCGAGCTGATATCGATCTGACCGTAGCCGGGAATATTTCCCTCCTTGAAAATGCCTCCCAGAGCTGCGCTGAAAACTGCTCTCGGCGGAGCCTTCTCAGGGCTCTCGTTGGAAGGGGTATTCTGTGTGGGATCCTCCTGGCCGGATTCATTTCCATTGGTTTTGCTCTGTCGTGCCGGAGGCTTTACCGGCTTCGGGATGTACACCTGCGGCGGAGCAGAGCCTGTACGCTGTCCTGCGATATATGCGCTTCTGGTGGAGGGCTGCTGCTTCTCCTCACCACGCACCTTATCCACCGGTTTGAAGTTATCAGACTGCCCCTTTGCTTCGGAGGTCTTCTCAGCCTTCTCCTCATCGGTATTTTCCTCTGTTTCGTTTGTTGTATCCAGCATCCCGCCCTTTACAACAGGCATAGAGTCCTTCTTGCTTGCCTGGTCGACCTTTCCGCAGCCGGCAAGTACTGCTGCTATACATATCAAAGGAATAAATCTTTTCATGTCAAACACTTCCTTGTTATACAAAGATAATTATTATCGTTGTCGCTGACGCCGTATCCGGCATTGAACCTCAGCCCGTTTTGAGCTTTCCGGTAACAGCCCAGTTCATGGCACCGGTTATCTCCACATCAACGAACCTTCCGATCAGTGAGGCATCACCTTCAAATTCAACTATTATGAATTCATTGCTCTTTCCGGTAAGAAAGCCCGGCTTTTTCTTTGCCTTATCGTTCACCAGTACACGCATCGTTCTGCCGATGAAGCGCTTGTAGTGTTCAGTGGATATCTCCCTCTGCACCTCCAGCAGTCTTCGCATTCTCAGTCCCTTTACCTCATCGGATATGGGATCAGGCATTTCTGCTGCCTTTGTGCCTGAACGCTTCGAGTAGATGAACGAATATATATTATCATACTTCACACGCTTTATGATATCGAGAGTCGCCTCAAAATCCTCGTCAGACTCATCCGGAAAACCGACTATAAGATCAGTTGTCAGTGAGAAATCCGGATCCTTCGAGTAGATGTAGTCCACTATATCAAGGTATTTCTCAGCGCTGTAATTCCTGTTCATCCTTTTCAGCACATCGCTGCTTCCGCTCTGTACGGGAAGATGCAGGTGCTTTGCCACCCTGTCGCATTCAAAGATAGTATCTATCAGCTCATGCGAAGCATCCTTCGGATGTGAGGACATAAAGCGTATAACAAAGTCGCCCTCTATCTTATTGAGCTCACGCAGAAGCTGCGGAAAGCTCATCCCGCCGCCGAGATCCTTTCCGTATGAATTGACGTTCTGACCGAGGAGCATTATTTCTTTGTAGCCCGAGCATACCAGCTCTTTAACCTCGCTGATGATATCCTGAGCATCTCTGCTGCGTTCTCTTCCTCTTACATATGGGACTATGCAGTAGGTACAGAAGTTATTGCAGCCGAACATTATGGGCACAGAGGCCTTGAAGCTGCTGTCACGCACCTGCTCGGCCGCAGCTGAGAAATCATCGTACTCGGAAATATCCGCTGCAAAGCCTGCTCCTTTAAGGCAGTCCAGCAGCAGCTCCGGCAAGGCATTGATAGCGGAGGTGCCAAGCACCAGATCCACCTGCGGATAGGACTTCTTTATCTTCTCCGCAATGTGCTCCTGAGCCGTCATGCAGCCGGCGATGCCTATTATCAATGATGGCTTTTTTTCCTTGAGCTTTTTCATGCTGCCCACGATGCCGAACACCCTGTCCTCAGCAGATTCCCTGACAGCGCAGGTATTGAGGATGATAAGGTCGGCTTCATTTTCGTCCTCAGTGAAGCTGTAGCCCATTTTCTTCAGCAGTCCCTTGATCTTCTCGCTGTCAGATACATTTAGCTGACAGCCGAAGCTGCGGACATAGGCTTTTCTCGTGCTGTCGCCGAGTATTCCCTTTATTTCGTTTATATAAGCGGTATTATTTTTCAGGATCCATCCCTCGCTCTCTCAAATATCCGGTAACATATAATTATAACATGAATGAATATTTTTTTCAAGCCCCTGCGTCGTCAGGCTTACTGATACTGCTGAAAAGCTGTTTTCTCCTTGCCACCCACTCATCAGAAGCCGTTATAATAGCTGATAATATCAGCAGTCCTATAGCTATGACAAGTCCGTATTCCGGCTTCAGCTTCACGCCAAGAGTCATCCTGCTGCCAAATGGTTTCAGGTCAGCCCGGCTCAGTATATAATACATCGCCATCAGTGCCAGAGCCGCTCCGCCGGAGCATATCCAGGACAGCTTAGGCAGGAACAACGCTATGACCGCAAGCAACGCCGCAGCCGATACTATATAGGACAGCTCCTTCATGCTTGAATATATGACGTTTTTATCCCGTGGAATCAATCTTGAATCCGCATCATCAACTGCATCGAGCATGATATATGTGCCGGAATAATGCCTTGAATGGCCGCTGACCAGCTTGACGCTGCTGCTGAAAAACGGCATTGCAAAGCATACGAGCACAGCAAGTATCACAAGCTTTCCCGCCCAGAACGCCTTTGTCTTCTTTGTCTTTTCTTTTTTACGAGGCCTGAACGGCACGCCGGAAGCTCCGGCCTCAGCTTTTTCCCTTATGGGCTCAGACAGATCCGGAGAATTTCCGCAGCCCGGACAGAACTTCGTCCTGTCATCTATTGTCCTTCCGCAGAATCTGCAATTCATCATATCACTCCAAAAATATACAATATGATACTATTATATATCTTCCGTCACAAAAAATCAACTTTCCGCTATAAAAAGGCCTGCGTTATTCTGACAAATTCTGAGTGTTTTATTAATTTTTCTTATCTATTATTGACAGTTGCCTATTGCATATGGTATAATGTACATAACAATATGCAGCCAGTTCAACTTTCTGTGTATTGTGACGCAACAGCAGCAATTCCGGTTAAAGGAGGATGTTACTTTGGAAAATCAGGAATTTCAGAAAACCATAAACTATATCTTTGAACTGATAGAAAACGGTATGCTCCAGCTGGGAGACAAGCTGCCAACAGAAAGAGCTATCTCGGCAAAGCTGGGGGTGAGCCGTAATTTTGTGCGTGAGGCTATAAGAAGCCTTGAAGCTCTCGGACTTATCGAATGCCGCCAGGGCTCCGGCAATTACCTTGCGGACAATATAAAGGATTCCATTGCAAAATCCGTAAATCTAATGCTACTGACGCACAAGATAACCCGCCAAGAAGTTTTCGAGTTCAGAAGGACTATGGATAAGACTATCTGCACATACATTATAAAAAAAGGTATGTCAGCAGAATCAAAAACCGCCCTTGCCGACTCACTTGCAAGAATGAAGAGCGCCTCCGTCAGAGAAGAGGAGATGCTGGCAGACAGGGACTTCCATCACGCCCTGCTCCACGCCACCGGCAACCGCCTCTGGATAGCCATTATCGAAGCGGTGTCCCAGACCTACCGGAACTGGATAGAAACTATAATGCTCGCCGCTGAAAGTGACATAATGGAGCAGATAAATCAGACACACGAAAAGATATTCAACAGCATCCTCGACAAGAACCCATCGGTATGTATGAACGCTGTTGACGAACACTATGATATCATCGACGATATTCATATATGAAAATACAGACCTCTATATCTTACAAAATATGACATCTTTGAATTTGTGTAAGAATGATGAAACCTGATGTCGGATACTTGTAAAATCCCCCGATATATGGTATAATATCGCCGTAGGGATTATTATTATTGCTCCGGCCATGTTAAGGCATTGACCGCCGCAGTAAGGAAAGGGGGAACCTTTATGGATATTATTTTCTGGGCAGCCGCATTCGTTACATTTGTAGCCGCAGAAGCAGCTACGGTACAGCTGGTCTCAATATGGTTCGCCGCAGGAGCACTGGTCACACTAATATTCTCATGCATTTTTGATCTGTCACTGCCTGCGGAAATGGGTATATTCATATTGTCGTCAGCAATATTCCTGCTCATAACCTTCCCTTATCTGAAAAAGGTAAGGAACAAGGCTCATATTCCTACAAATACGGGCCTTGACATTGGCAAGACAGCAACTGTTATCGAAGAGATCAACAAGGATAAGGGTACAGGCCGTGTCACTCTCAGCGGAGTTGACTGGAGCGCAGAGCCTACTCCGGACAGCGATATCATCCCAGTGGGAAGTATCGTCACTGTCGTAAAGGTGGACGGCGCAAGATTGACTGTATCACTTAAAACACCTCCGGAACAGTGATCCGGAAGTAAACACTACATTACTTATAGTAAAAGGAGAAAACTATCATGGAAATTTTCAGCTTAGTAATAGCAGCTGTACTCATAATACTTCTGCTCATCATACTCAAGGGCTTCAGGATCGTTCCTCAGGCTCAGATCTACGTTATCGAACACCTTGGCTCATTCAAGTGCGAATGGGAGACAGGTATCCACTACCTCTGGCCATTCGTTGACAGGATCGCCGGCAAGGTATCCCTCAAGGAAAAGGTAGTAGACTTCAAGCCGCAGCCCGTTATCACAAAGGATAACGTTACTATGCAGATAGATACTGTTGTATTCTATCAGGTAACTAATGCAAAGCAGTACATCTACGGCGTTGAGAGACCTCTTCAGGCTATCGAGAACCTCTCCGCTACTACTCTCCGTAACATCATCGGTGAGCTGGAGCTCGACTCCACACTCACTTCAAGAGACGTTATCAATACCAAGATCACCTCTATCCTCGATCAGGCTACTGACCGCTGGGGTATCAAGGTAAACCGTGTAGAGCTCAAGAACATCCTCCCTCCCCGTGAGATACAGGATGCCATGGAAAAGCAGATGAAGGCTGAGCGTGAGCGCCGTGAGAAGATCCTCCAGGCAGAGGGTGACAAGAAGTCACAGATCCTCGTGGCAGAAGGTGAAAAGGAATCACAGATCCTCAGAGCTCAGGCTAAGAAGGAAGCTCAGATCCTTGAAGCTGAGGCTCAGAAGCAGGCTCTCGTGCTGAAGGCTGATGCCGTAAGAGAGCAGAAGATACTGGAAGCTACCGGTGAAGCCAAGGCCATCGAAATGGTACAGCAGGCACTTGCAGAAAGTATCATCAAGCTCAATAACGCCAATCCAAATGAAAGAGTTATCCAGCTCAAATCACTTGAATCCTTCGCAAAAGCCGCAGACGGAAAAGCAACCAAGATCATTATCCCAAGCGAAATACAGGGACTCGCAGGTCTTGCAACAGGTCTTAAAGCTATCCTCGAAAAGGATACGGCTGAAAAGAACAGCAATTGATCCGGAAGCTCCCCTTCTACAGGGGAGCTTCTCTTTTATAAAACAACAACAGGACGGAACCATCAGGCCGTCTTTCGGGAAAGAGGTCCACTATGGCTGTTTTTAAATGTAAAATGTGCGGCGGAACCCTCAATGCCGCCGACGGCATAAACGTATGTCAGTGTGAATACTGCGGAACAACGCAGACTCTGCCGAAATCACGGGACGATATCACTACAAACCTCTTTAATCGTGCAAACAGTCTCAGACTCAGCAGTGAATTTGACAAGGCACTGGAAACATATGAAAAGATCGTAAATACTGCCCCGGACGACTCAGAGGCATACTGGGGAATGGTGCTGTGCAAATACGGCATAGAATATGTGGATGATCCGGCAACAAGACGGAAAGTCCCCACCTGCCACCGTACACTCCTTGAATCGATAATGGCAGACGTAGACTACAAATCAGCCCTGAGCTATGCAGACTCTGAAAGCAGAAGGCTGTATTCGCAGGAAGCTGCCGAGATAGACCGGCTTCAGAGGAACATCCTCGATATTGCAAGGCGTGAATCGCCTTTCGATGTGTTCATATGCTACAAAGAAACTGACGAGCACGGCCGCCGTACTCAGGACAGCGTCATCGCAAATGATATCTACCACCAGCTCAGGCAGGAGGGCTTCAAGGTCTTCTACGCTGCCATAACTCTTGAAGACAAGCTGGGAACAGAATACGAACCGTATATTTTCTCTGCGCTCCAGAGTGCAAAGGTGATGCTGGTCATAGGTACAAAGCCGGAATACTATACATCGCCGTGGATGAAGAACGAATGGAGCAGATATCTGCGGCTCATGAAAGCAGACCGCAGACGTATACTTATCCCCTGCTACAGGGATATGGATGCATATGACCTGCCGGAGGAGTTTTCACACCTTCAGGCACAGGATATGTCCCGCATAGGCTTCATAAATGATATAATACGAGGGATCAGAAAGATCATCACCGGAGGCAGCACTGTATATGAGCACTCTTCCGCTGAGGACAGGAGCCCTGCTCCCCAGAATCTTGATCCGGAGAAGATGCTACAGCGAATAGAGATATTCCTCAGCGATAAGGATTTCGAGAATGCTTCACGCTACTGTGAAAGAGTGCTGGATAACGATCCTGAATGTGCTCAGGCATATTTCTTCAAATTCCTCGCAGAGAATAGCTGCTCAACACCGGAGGAGCTGTATCGTCCGAAGGCGATCACCTTCTTTGCGACAAGATACATATCCGGCTACGGCTTCAAAACCGATAACGAAGAGATATTCCGGACACGAATAAACTACGTCCTTGGCCACTCAATGAAAAACGCTCTTGCATTCTCAAAGGGCAACGAGCATGACGAGATAGAGCACGTTTATGAAGGGGTAGTATCTATCGTCCGCAATGATATCGCCCAGCGTGAGCGCAAGCTCGAGGAACAGGAACAGCAGATAGTTATGGCCGCCTATGAGCGCCAGCAGGCTGACGTCCAGAAGCTTGAAAAAAAGGTGGGCAGGAAAAGGATAAAAGGAATACTCCTTCTGCTTGCGATCATAAGCCTCTTCATAGCCTTAGGACTATTTTCAGACGACAACAGCTCAGGCGCATTATTCATTGTCTTCTTCATCGGCCTGCTGATATCATCGATCATAGCGTAGGGCTGCGGAGGTAAGAATGGCAATATACAAATGTAAAATGTGCGGAGGCTCACTGGAGACCTCAGGCGGCACGATCTGCCGCTGCTCCTACTGCGGCACAGAACAGACAGTTCCGAAGCTTGACAATGAAGCCCGCAGCAGACTCTATGACAGAGCCAATTACTACCGCCGCAGCAGTGAATTTGACCGTGCGGAAGCGGTATACGAAAGTATCATCGCAGAATCCCCTCAGGAGGCAGAAGCTTACTGGGGATCATGTCTCTGCCGCTACGGTATAGAATATGTCCGTGATCCGAAGACCGGGAAAATGCTCCCCACCTGTCACAGGACAAGATTTGACAGCATACTCGATGACAGCTCTTACCTTATGGCTTTACGATATGCCGACGGAGCTGCACGCAGCCTCTACGAAAGAGAGGCCGCTTACATAGATCAGGTGCAGAAAAGGATTCTTTCAGTCTCCGGTCAGGAGGAGCCATTTGATGTATTCATCTGCTACAAGGAGACCGATGCATCAGGAGAACGTTCAGAAGCCAGCAAAGAAGCTCAGAAGATATATGACGAGCTGACAGGGAAAGGCTATAAGGTATTCTTTTCACGCATAACACTTGAAGATAAACTCGGTCAGGAATATGAACCATACATATTTGCAGCCCTGCAAAGTGCAGGTGTCATGCTCGTTGTAGGTACAAAGCCGGATCACTTCTCATCCGTATGGGTGAAAAACGAGTGGTCACGATTCCTCGGCCTTATGTCACAGGGACAGAAGAAATACATCATCCCCTGCTATAAAAATATGAATCCGTATGATCTTCCTGAGGAGCTTGTTTCCCTTCAGGGACAGGATCTCTCAAAGCCGGGAGCAGTACAGGAGCTCGCAAGAGCTGTTGAAAGAATGATCGGCGGAGGTCAGTCTGTTTCCGCAGTATCCGCAGCAAATACAGATTCCCTTGCGGAGAGAGCATTTCTCTTCCTTGAGGATGAAAACTGGAAAAGCGCCGGAGAATACTGTGAAAAAGCACTGGACGCTGATCCGAGAAATGCGAAGGCATACCTTGCAAGAGCCTTGAAGGAGCTGAAGCTGCCCTCGCTGAAGGCACTTGCCGCATACGGAAAACCAATTGACGAGAACGACAGCTTTGAAAAGGCCATGAGATTTGCCGATCCCGAGCTTCGCAATACGCTTCAGAGATACAGCGATCAGTGCCGTATAAACGATGCAGCACGCCGGCTTGAACGCTGTCACTATCCCATAGACGCAGAAAGAGTGCTTGCATCTCTTGAAAAGCTGGAAGGCCGTGGAGACTCTCTCCGCCTTGCAGGAGAAGCACGCCGGAAGCTTGAAGAGCTCCGCAGGATATCCTGTGAGGAGGCCGAAAAAGCCATTGCATCCCCTGCCTCGGGCAGAGAGCTTACAAACGCCATAAGGCTGCTGAACGAAGCCGGAGATGTCTACGGCAAGGAAAGCCTCATAGAAAAAGCCGAAGCTCAGCTTTCAAAGGTATACGGCGAAGCAGTCGCACATATGGAGGCCGGTGAGAACGGCAAAGCGGCAGAAAAATTCAAATGGCTGGCAGACTACAAGGACGCTCTCCCGCTGGGACTGCGCTGCGAACGTCTCGCAAGACAGGAGGAGCTCAACCGCAGATCAGCAGAAGAAGCTGCGGAAAGAGAACGTGCGGAACAGGAAGCCATAGAGCGCAACCGTATCCGTGCAGAGCTGAACAGCAAGCTTAGGCAGCAGAAATTCTTTGGTTCAGTCGCTATCGGCATACTGATAGCCATCACATTCGTAATGATATGGCAGAGTGTATCAGCCGCAAGAGGCTTTGGCCTTGTCATGGCGGATAACTACAGGACAAAAATGCTGATAGCATCACCGCTGCTCTGTTTCCTGCTGATGCACACCGCATCGAGGAACTCCGAAAAAGGAGGCACTGCAAGCTCAGTATCCATACTTCTTGCAGTTGTAGTAATGCTCTTCACCTGCTTCTGTATGCACAGATCAGGCGGGGATATACTCTACCTTGGAATGACGGCAGCACTCCATATCGGAGCAATGTTTGCCGGCAGCTTCACAGGAAAAAAAGCACACCAGTATTACGAACAATAAGACATACTTTCAATAATAATGATATAGGGCGACGGACTACCGTCCCCCTTTAAAAAAGGAGGAAAATTTATGTTCAAAGGCAAAGACGAGCCGAAAACTCCGGATCACGGCCTTGCCAGCGTGATAATGTACGAAGGCGACAACAAGACCTTCGTATACAAGCACCCGATCCAGAATTTCAACCTTGGCTCACAGCTCATCGTACACGAGACTCAAGAGGCAGTATTCTTCCGTGACGGTCAGGCTCTCGACCTGTTCGGCCCCGGACGGCACACTCTTGAAACACAGAATCTGCCCATAATCGGCAAGGCTTACAAGCTGCCGACAAATGCAGAAACGCCCTTCCACTGTGAGGTCTACTTCATAAACAAGACCGTCCAGATGGGCATAAAATGGGGAACAGATACAAAGGTACGCTTCATCGAGCCTGAATCCGGCCTTCCTATCGAGATAGGCGCCTGCGGACAGTTCAATCTCCGCATCAGCGATTCACGCCGCCTGCTCATGAAGCTGGTGGGAACTGCCGGTGAGTTCACTCAGGCAGATATGGTCAACGGAAGCTATGGCCTCAAGCCCACTGTTGCCAAGTTCAAGGCAATGATAATCAACAGGGTAAAGAGCAGCCTTGCACGTATAATCAAGGAAAACAATATCAACATACTTGAGATCGACGAGAGACTTGATACTATATCAGACAAGCTCTGCGGAGTTATCAACGAGAACCTCAGCGAATACGGACTTGATATGCCTGAATTCTTCGTTGAGACTATCCTCACTCCTGACGACGATCCAAACTACAGACGCCTGAAACAGCAGCACGCTGACCTGTACCTCAAGGTACGTCAGGAAGAGATCCTCAAGGCTGAGGCTGAAAAGGCAAGAGAGCGTCAGGCTGTTGAAGCCGAGACTGCTGCTCAGCTCAAGGTCATCAGTGCAAAGGGAGAAGCTGACGCACTGGTAGTTAAGGCTGCTGCTGAGGCTGAGGAAATGAGAATGAAGGGCTTCACCTACCGTGAACAGACAGCCCGTGAAGTCGGCCTCGGAGCCGTTACACACATGGGCGGAGGCTCCGGCGGCGGAAATGCCGTAAGCGATATCGCCGGCCTTGGAGTTGCCCTGGGAGCCATGGGCGGCGTTATGGATATGACCAAGAACGCCATGAATCCCATGACAGCCGGTGCAGCAGCTGCTGTAGGCGGACTTACTGCCGGCGGCTGGACCTGTTCCTGCGGCAATAATGTTCCCTCGGGAGATTTCTGCAATGTATGCGGAAAAAAGCGCCCCGGCCCTGCCGACACATGGGACTGCTCCTGCGGAAATAAAGGTATAATCGGTAATTTCTGCAATAACTGCGGCGCAAAGCGTCCGGCAGCTGCTGAAACGTGGGACTGCTCCTGCGGAAACAAGGGCGTAGTCGGAAACTTCTGCAATAACTGCGGTGCAAAGCGCCCCGATTCAGACGATACATGGGACTGCTCCTGCGGTGAAAAGAACAATACCGGAAACTTCTGCCGTAACTGCGGAAAGAAGAAAGGAGAATGATCATGAAAAATATTAAAGCTCAGTCATATGCCATTATCCTTATTATCGCAGCGGTATTTTCAGCATTTGCCTTCCTGATACCGATAGAGCGTGAAGGAGTATTCTGGATAGGATTTATCTTCGGACTTGCGTCCATACTCATACAGATACCAGTATTTGGCTTCTCATTTCCACAGGAATCACAGCTCAAAAGCAAGGTGCTTGGCTATCCCGTATTCAGGATAGGAATCATCTACCTTGTGGTACAGATGATACTCAGCGGAATACTCTTCTTTGCCGGAGACAGCGGCGACTTCCCTGTATGGCTGGCACTGCTGCTCTGTATAATCGTACTTGCCGGCGCACTTGTATTCGGTATCACAGCAAACATGGCAAGAGAAGCTATATCCAATATGGAAACAGTTTCAAAAGCTGATACACGCATGATGAAATCACTGGCTCTCAGAGCAGAGGCTCTTGCTTCAAATACAAATGATCCAATGCTTATGAAAGAGCTCAAAAAACTGGCCGAGGATATATCCTTCAGCGATCCTGTCAGCGATCCCGTTATCGCAGAGCAGGAACACGCCCTTGTAAGCGTATTCGGACAGCTTGAAGCTGCGGTTAATTCACAGAATCCCGGAGCTATCGACCTCTGCCGCAATGTAGGTATTGCACTCTCAAACAGAAACGCCGCCTGCAAGGCAAATAAAAGATAACAAAAAGCCCTCTCCTTTGGAGAGGGCTTAGTTTGTCAAAGAAGTTAAACTTTAATAAAGCAACAAAACGGGCGGCGAAACGCCGCCCATACAATTTTGTGATATTAAGCGATTTTATGTAGGGGTGTCGTGCCGACGCTCGCAGTTTGTTACCTTAATTTAAGGTTTATTAACAGTCTAAAGCCATTGCTTTTGAGCAGGCTTTTTTCATTCAGTTATTTTTTTGCAAAACTCCGCTATCTCATCTGCTCTTGCCGCAACGGCCTCCTTATACTCCACAGAGCACAGTCCGAGGCTGCCGCAGCACTCTATTTCAAGGTGTCCGTAGAAATGCTCGATACTGCTGATTATACGCTCACACTCTTTCATAGAGGGACCAGTTCTGAGTGCAATGACATAGCCCTTTTTTCCGGGACTCAATGATGCATGGGGCTCGTGAGTATTACACCAGGGAGTACACCTGTCAATGAAAGCTTTGAACTGCCCCGGTATGTCTGCCCAATATGAAGGTGATACAGTAACTATGATATCTGCTCTCTCAAACTCATCCATGATGATATCGATATCGTCCGACTGAACACATACCGCTGTATCATGACAGCTACGGCACCCCTTACAGAAGCTGAAGCTGTAGTCGTCGATACATATGCTCTTTGCCGTAAATCTGCCTGACAGTTCATTCTCCACGATACGGACTATCTCCGCAGTAGCCCCGTCCCTTACCGGGCTGCAATTAATAACGAGTGCTTTCATGCTATGTACCTCCCTGAAAAAAATTAATATAAACCGTATTATATCACTTTTCAAGAGAGATGTCAACACCTACAGCCACTGTATGAACGCTGTTTTATCCGAGGAATTATAGCCTGCTTTCCTGTAAAAATCAAGAGTGCTCTCACTCTTTGAGCCGGTCAGCAGCATCATCTTGTAGCAATTTTCCTTAATAGCTATCTCCTTCGCATATCCAAGGCAAGCTGAAGCGTGCCCTTTTTTCCGGTATCCTGAATGAGTAACTACATTCTCTATAAATGCGTAAGGCCGGACATTCCTCGTAAGATTAGGTATTATGACGCATACGCATGAAGAAACGATCCTGCCATCCTCTTCTGACACGATTATATGGTGATTCTTGTCTCTGCAAATCGTCTGCCATACCTCTTTCAGATGTTCATTTTCCTCAGGTATCCCAGATTCATGCAGATGAGTGTACAGTTCCAGCAGCTGCATGAGCTCGTCCTCTCTTATCTCACGTACCATAAAGCGCCTCCATTCATATTATTATGAACATTATATCATCTGTGCTATACTATGTCAATGAAAACGGGCGGTCTTAAGACCGTCCGTTATTTACTCTATCTTCTTGGCGAGAAATTGTGCTGCTGCATTTATAAGGCTCTTTTGGAGGTCGGTGACCTCAGTGTATTTTTCCGTACTCAGGAAGGCTACTGCGCCGGAGATATCTCCTGCATTTATTATCGGAACAGCTGCGATAGCTGTCCGGTCAGTTCCCTCCGCCGGAAAGAAACTGTTTGTTTTTCCCTCCGGACAGTAATACTGTCCCCTGCTCTCCATAAGCTCTTCAAGCTGACCTGTTACACGCCTTTCAGCAAACTCCTTCTTCGGAACTCCTGCTGATGCAACAACATGATCCTTGTCAAATACCAGCACCGGACAGCCTGCTATCTTATACATAACTTCTGCCACATATCCGGCATTTTCGCTCATTTCGCTTATAGCTGAATATTTCTTGAATATTACCTCGCCCTCGCTGTTTGTGTATATCTCTAAAGGGTCGCCCTCACGTATACGCATGGTTCTGCGTATCTCCTTGGGGATCACAACTCTTCCAAGATCATCTATACGTCTTACGATACCTGTTGCTTTCATGTTAATACCTCCAAAAACATTTCTGACTTTGTGAGGTTAGTATTTCCGGAATATTTTTGATTATGCGTTTTTCATTTCACGGGAATAACTCAGATAAAAACATTGAAATTGCTCTGACTTGTAGGACTTAAATCATTAATAAATATCTTACTTATTTTTATGGTACATTTATTTATTTGATAAATCCATCAATAGTCATAATATAATTCTCATCTTATTCTAATTAATTCAGATATCAACTCAATATAAAATATCTCGTTATAAAATAATTTGTTTTTATAATTTACAAAGTAATTGTTCGATTATTTCATCAAGTATTTCATTTAAATCATCGACCTCATAAATAACTCCATGATTTTCAGTAAATATTATCTTAGAACTTTTAGAAATGCAGATAACTTCTCCGTCACCAATTATGTCACCAATAATTATTGTATCATTATATGATAAAAGAGAATTTGAAGTTGCGTTTCTTATGTCATAAAAATGTGCAATAGAACCACATATCTCCGCACAACTTGTAAACGAAAGCCATTCTTTATAAGATTCTGGCAAGGAAAAGTTAAATTCTTCTATCTTTTTAATTTCTTTCTTACTCAAAGGAGGAGCATATTCAAATGAGTAATCGTTACATAATTTTTCACTTAATTTTACAATTTGTTTTATTGAAGAATTAAGACTATTATTAGGTATTTCTGGAATATACATAATATTTATTGTATTGACTTACAGGCTTATCTTTTATGAGAATCTCATCTCTTTTTTGCAATGCTTCGATAACGTAGTCTAAATCGTCTTTTTTCATTTTATTTTCTCATATTAAGATACGACAATGCCAAATATTAAACATCACCCTGCAACAAAGCCTCCTGTGTTTAATAATGTTACATAGGAGGCTTTATTACCATTCGTTTTTATGAATTAATTCTAAAATAAATTTTTTAATATATCGTTATATATTTCATAAACCCGATCATTTAAATCACGAAATTCCTCAAATGACATTTCCTCAGGATTGAGAATCAGATAATAAATATAAAGTTTCTTTAGCGAAACTATATAGTTATACGCTGCCTGTGCATTTTCATTTGCTTTTGGACCGCCATCCAATCTGCTGAATGAAGCTCTGATCTGGTATTCATAATCAACTAATTCCTTAAGTGTCATTTCAGCGACCAGTTTATCGTCACACGCTTCTATCGGTGTATCCCAAGCTATATAGGAGAACATTTTATTACGATACTCCTGAACTTTCTTTGACATTTCTCCGATCTCTTTCTGTATCACTTCCAACTGAGTAGACATGATGTTAAACTTATCCACACAGGAAACTAACTTACCCATTGTTGTCATATAATCGTTTACATCCCCATCGCCGCCAAGTATTCTTAATAGAGAGTATCCAAACTGTGCCCATTCATAATAGTCTACAGCTTTGAAATTCTGATATACTGCCTGATATGCGTTTAATTGAGTAAACACATCTACAAAGCTGCCATTAGTCGGATTAAGAGAAGGCAAATAATTTTCTGGTAAGCCTGTTAACTCCTTCATTATCGTTTTATACGATTCTTCTGTTATATTAAATTTATTAATCTCAGATCTGAGCTGACCTACACTTTTTCCTATTTTAGGGTTGTTAAGCAAAAACAGATCAGCATATTTTTCTCTGTTAGCTTTTCCATCTTTTGATTGTTCAAAATATAAATAATCCTCATAAGTTACATTCTTATCATATACATCACCTCTTGAACATTTACCGATTATCTTTTTTGTTTTTGCATCATATGAATAAGTCATTGAATGTCCCATAGGCGAGCCTACTGTTGTTGTAAACTGATATGAACAGTACTTGCATCTCATAGTTACAGTTTTTCCTTTTGTACAGGTAGCTGGTTTTGTTGCAATATCTTTCATACTATGTCCGTGAGGATATATTACTTTCGTTTCCTTAGCTCCGCATGAACAAGTGCGGCATTGAGATCCGGAGGTCGTACATCCAGAATCCTTAGTAACTGTCCAGTTTCCCCATAAATGCGTATGTGGTTTCTGTATAATTGTATAGGTAGCAATTGTCTTGCCGTTCTTTTTTGCGTAAACATATCCTGTTCTTTGCGAAGAAGAATTATTTTGGCTGATACTAATGATAAATGAATTATTTCCATTAAAAGAACAATTAGTTATCATTGAACTGTTACTTACACTTAATGTCGGCAGACTGTACTTATCAAATCCGCTCCATGTCAACGTGGTTGATGTACACGTAATATTAGATATCTTATTGGAAGGATTGGATGCTGCCGACACAATCATATCTTTTAATGTAAACGGCGTAATCATTACGATCATTAGTAATGTCGTGATAAATGCAATGCTTCTTATAATACCTTTTTTCATAATTTTCTCCTTAATAGATATTTATATGATACTGCAATTAACTAAAGCTTTTTTGATCTGATAATACCCGCATTTCAATAAAAAGCAATAACATATCACCCCTTTCGTATTTATTGCTTTAATCAATGCAGCAAGATATACCTCTTACATCTATTAGACTCTCTGGCAATCAAAAATTCTCACCGTTTTTATAAAAAACTTTCAACTTTATTTTTATTCCAAATGAGCACACATTAAATATAAATGTGTTGCAAATCACGCTAAATTGTGATATACTGTTAATTACATTTGTAGAAAATTGTAAAACAGGAGAAATAATATGGGAAATTTTTACACCACCGTCCAGATACTGGACAACGAAAAACTTGGCAGCAAGAAATTCACTGAGAAATTCTGCAAGAAAATGGCTGATGAAGGCTATGTGTCCTGTGGAGGAG